>TARA_R110000765_G_scaffold62695_3_pt1 | contig 128382 bp, 140 predicted proteins | sample TARA_R110000765 | Tara Oceans TARA_R110000765 (sample SAMEA4398168) | marine metagenome | biome: Polar Biome; feature: [MES] marine water layer (ENVO:01000295) within the mesopelagic zone...; material: water (ENVO:00002006), including particulate matter (ENVO:01000060) such... | reverse complement strand
CCATTTTCGCTAAATCTTTGATCCTGAGTAGCTAAATCAAGATCACCTGTATCGGTACCAAAAATAACTTTTTCAAAGACCGCTTCACCTGCCTCAAACACATGGGCATCGGCTTTTGCACTGCTGAAATTCAGAGCAGCCGCAAGCAGTATGGCTAACCCGATTTTAGCAACACGAATGGCGGACAAGTACTTCATAATGGGACCTTTACAGGACACGTAACCGATGGTCCATTCGCTTTTTGTCGCATGTTATTCACCATCAGAATCATAGGCTAACTTCCGTTCTGTTCTGCATCGCGCGCCTCATCATCAGCCGGATCAGCCTTCGGGGCCGCGTGCGCCGATGCCAAGGACCGGGACGGTGATTTAAAGCTCCGTTCCGTCAGAAAAGAGCAGGGTTAGCGGAAAGGTCTCCCCCTCGACGAGCGGAGATTGCAGTTGCATGAGCATGGCGTGATATCCGCCGGGTTCGAGGGCGATCATGCCCCCGAGCGGGATCATGATATCGTCCGCCGGAGCCATGCTGCTGACGCCGTCAGAATTGGTTCTGGTTTCGTGGATCGAGGCCATGTCGGAGATCTTCGCGCGAAGACCGATGAGAGAGATCGGATCGCTGCCCTCGTTCCGAACGGTCAGATAGGCCCCGCCCGGTCGCGACATTCCAAGGCTCGCGCGCGCCCAAGGGCTCTCGACCACAATCCATGCGTTGTCTGACAACTGCTGCGCTGACGATGCCATTGGCAAGCCCATCAGAAGAGTGACAGGCAGGCTCTGAATTGCGTTTGCGAAGGTTTTGAACACCTTGGTTCTCCTGTTCGTTCTAGTTGGTTGCTACAGCCTCGACTTCGGCTTGGACGAGCGACAAAAGCTGCTCCGCACCGAACTCTGGCAAAGGCTTACCGTTGACGAAGAACGTCGGTGTGCCCTGGATTCCGACAGCTTCTACATCGGCCCGGTCCTGATTGAGGACGCCGACGATGCTGGGTGACATGATCTGATTTGCGGCGGCGTCTGTGTCCAAGCCCGCCGCTCCGGCGATCTCCATGATGCGCTCAGCTGCCGGAGCGCCGTGAGAGGCCCAGGCAGGCTGATTTTCAAGCAGCGCTTCCAGCACGGGAACAAAAACGTCCTGCAACCGAGCCGCTTCCAGCACCTTGATTGCCAGCTCGGACCCATCGCCGTGGAACGGCGTGTAGCGCATGACGACGCGCACATCGTCGGGGTATTGCGCCAGTATCTGCTTCACGATGGGATGGAAGGCGCGGCAGGCCTCGCAGGCTGGGTCGAAGAACTCCACGATGGTCACCGGCGCATCCTCACGCCCGAGTATGGGAGAATAGGACCGAACAAGACGATCCTGTTGTTCCAGCGGAGCGGCTGTCGCCACCGGGGTCGGATCGGGGCGCGACACGAACCACGCACCAGCCGCAAAAACGACCAGCACCAGAGCGAGTATCGCAAGCAAAAGAGTCTTTCGGTTCATGTTGAAATCCGTCGAAGTTGAATGAGAAGGACAAGGATCGCCCCGAACGTCAGCAGGGAAAGCAGAGGGATCGGTATACCGACGATCAGCATCGCGTCATCGGTGCAGGATGGCCCGGATGCAGTGCAGGGCACGATCGGCGCAGGCACGATCCCGGCGTAAAGCAGGAAATGGTAGAGGGCGACAGCACCGCCCAGAACGGCAAGGGGCGCGGCATAGCGCCAGATCGAGAGGTCGGCGCGCCACGCCGCCACGCCCAGGATGACCGCGAGCGGGAACATGAAGGCTCGTTGGAACCAGCACAGATTGCAGGGAGTCCGCCCCAGAACCTCTCCGATGAAGAGCACGGCAAGCGACGCAGACAAGGCGACGAACCATGCCGCGAACAGGAAAGCCACCGGATTCTCGGCACTTGGCGTTGCGTCTGGCCCAGCTGTCACGTGCCGATTCTTTCGCGAAGATCGGCAACGATCAGTCCGGGTTCCTGATCGTATTCGTAGATGCGGACGAACTCGCCCTCCGGATCGAACAGGAGGAAGGACGACGTGTGCCCTATCGTATAGCCGTCGGGTGACGAGGCTTCCTCGGTCTTCTGGTAGTAGATCTTTAAGGTCTCGGCTGTTCGTTCGATCTGGTCCGGCGATCCGCTCAACCCAAGGATTCCGGGACCGAACTGGGGAACGTAGTCGGCCAGAGCGCCTGGCGTATCCCTTTCAGGGTCGACCGTGATGAACAGGGGCTGGACGGCGGCACCTTCGGTGCCGAGATGGTCCATGACCTGCGCGATGGTTGCGAGCCCCATTGGACACACGTCGGGGCAGTTCGCAAATCCGAAAAAGACGAGCATCCAGCGCCCCCGGAAATCCCCGTCGGTCTGCACCATACCGGTATGGTCCGTCAGTTCGAAATCCGCAGCGAAACTCTCGGCCTCGGGGTCGACACGCGCGGTGGTCGGTCCTTGACCGCGCTCGGTCATCCAGAGCGTGGCTGACACCGCCGCAGCGACAACCACTGCCGACCAGAGAACTATCCGGACCTTCTTCATTGCTTGCGCTACCCACCTGTTCAGTTCGTCTGTGCGCGGGATACAAGCTACAGCAGATAGAGGTTCAAGCGAAAAGTTACTTTTTGTTGTCCGAAGTCACGCCAAAGTGAAACCTTTGTCTTTTCAATGGAGTTGTCTCTTCAGTAAGCTACAGTCTTTGTAGATTGAAGGATCGCACATGCTGGCAATTGGAACACTCTCGCGGAGAACCGGAACCAAGGTTCAGACGATCCGCTACTACGAAGAAATCGGTTTGATGAACGAGGCCGGAAGGACCGCAGGCGGCCAGCGCCGTTACTTTGAAAAGGACCTCGACCGGCTGGCTTTCATCCGGCACTCACGCCAGCTCGGATTTTCGCTCGACTCCATCCGGGAGCTGCTGGACCTCTCGGACAACCCGTCCCAATCCTGCGCGGAGGCGGATTCGATCGCGCGTCGGCAACTCCACCAAGTCGAACAGCGGATCAAGCGTCTGCAAGCGCTTAAGAAGGAATTGAAACGCATGGTCGCCGAATGCGACGGTGACAGCGTTGCGGAGTGCAAGGTTCTGGAGGTCCTTCGAGACCATGCGGAATGTCTGACCGAGCACGACGAGATTGGGGCTTGAACGTCGCAATTGCCTATCCGCTAGCTGCTGTCGCAGAGATCAGCGGGTGTTTCGCTATCTGGGCGTGGTGGCGTCTTGGGGCATCACCGCTCTGGCTCGCACCCGGCATATTCGCGCTCGCGCTTTTCGGCTGGTTGCTGGCGCAGGTCGAAACCAGCGCAGCGGGCTGCGCTTTCGCAGCCTACGGCGGCATCTACATCGGGGCCTCCATGCTCTGGATGTGGTTCGTCGAGGGCCAGCGACCTGACAGATGGGACTTCATAGGGACGTCTATCTGTTTGATCGGTGCCGCGATTATTCTTTCGGTGCCGAGAGAGACGTAGATAAATTCTCTTGGATCTACAGTCGCTAGAGGTTCTATATATCTTTTTGATAGCGGCATCCGAAGAGGGCGTTTCTGCCCCCTTTCTTAGAAATCGGAAGGTTTGCCAGTTCGATGGTCGAAAGCGAATTCAGCGGGAAGAATGAAAAAGAGCGCCAGACGCTCTGGATTGTTCTCGGTCTCAATCTCGCAATCGCTGCGGGGTTCTTCGCCACGGGAGCTATCGGCGATTCCAGCGCCCTGATCGCCAATGGTCTCGACAACACATCCGACAGCCTCGTCTATGGCATCAGCCTTCTGGCCTTGTCCCGGTCGTCGAAGTGGAAGCGGGGTGCCGCGAACGTATCCGGCGGATTGCTTCTGATCTTTGCGGTTGGCATTCTGATTGACGCTTGGCGGCGCTATGTCGGCGGTTCCGAACCGCTCGGAACTCTGATGATCGCAATGTCGCTGATCGCTGCGGTCGTCAACCTCGCCTGCATCTGGCTGCTCGGGCGACTGAAGGAACCGGACGTGAACATCCGGGCCGCCAACACCTTCAGCCTCAACGATTTCGCATCGAACGGCGGCATCCTGATCGCGGGCGGTCTCGTTTGGTGGTTGGGCAGCAACTGGCCCGACCTCGTTGTCGGGGTCGCGGTGGCTGGCATCGCGGCGTGGGGCGGCATAGGCATCCTGCGGGACGCGCATGACGAGCATCACAAGGCAGTTCACAATCACCAACCAGAATAGTCTCTCGCGTCGCGACAAGATAAAGGTTGAAGCTACAGTGACTGTAGAAACTATCATCTCTGCATAGTTGATTCTAGGAAACGCTCATGACCCCTGTTGACCCGCTGATTTCGTCCACGCCACTCTTGGATTTCAAGCATCCTTCACTTGCCACTCTGATCGCCGACCGGGGGTGGGGAACCTTGCCGCTGCATGATCGAATTGGTGCAATCTACGACTTCGTGCGAAACGAAATCGACTTTGGCTATAACCGCGCCGACGACATTCCTGCCTCCGAAGTACTCGAAGACGGGTATGGACAATGCAACACGAAGGGAACCCTGCTGATGGCGCTTCTACGCGCTGTCGGCGTAAGATGTCGCTTGCACGGGTTCACAATCCACAAAGCTTTGCAACGGGGCGTCGTGCCTGAACTGATCTATCCGATCGCACCCGCAGAAATCCTCCACTCATGGATCGAGGTCGAGACCGAGGCAGGATGGGTCGATCTTGAGGGCTTCATCCTCGACACATCCTTCCTGTTGGCCTTGCAACGGTCGTTTCCCGGGACTCAGTCCCTATGCGGCTACGGTGCCGGGACCGACTGCTTGAGCGCACCGCCAGTCGGATGGACGGGGGAGAGTACATATATCCAGAAGACCGGCATCGCCCGCGATTTTGGAACACTCGATAATCCTGACATGTTTTATGAGCACCATCGTCAGGCGTTAGGCCCGCTGCGCGACTGGATCTATCGGCACCTCATTCGCCATTGGATGAATGCCCGCGTCAGGGCGATCCGCGCTGGTCGTTTGCCAAGCGTTCCAGGGCTCAGCCGGCCAAACCACGGCCATGAGGAGGCTTCTCGTGCCGCATGATCATGCCCATATGGAGCCTAAAGAAGGCGACCGGCGGGTTGCCATTGCCATCTGGGCAAACGGCCTCCTGACGGTCGCGCAGATTGTCGGAGGGATACTTTCCGGCAGCTTGGCGCTGATCGCGGATGCCATCCATAACTTCTCCGACATGGCGTCGCTCGTCATCGCATTCGGCGCGCGCAAGATCGCGCGCCGCCCTGCCGATGCGAAAATGACCTTCGGATATGGCAGGGTCGAGATCGTCGCCGCGCTTATCAATTATACCTCGCTGATCATCATCGGCCTTTATCTGGTCTATGAGGGCGCGATGCGGTTTGTTGATCCGCCCGAAGTCGCGGGTTGGACCGTGGTCATCCTGGGCAGTGTGGCGCTGTTCATCGATACTCTCACCGCGTGGCTGACCTATTCGATGCAGAAAGGCAGCGTGAACATCCGGGCGCTGTTCCTCCACAACCTCAGCGATGCGCTGGCGTCTGTGGCCGTGATCGTCGGTGGCGTTCTCATCCTTCTCTACGATGTCCGCTGGGTTGATCCGGCGATCACCATCGGGATTGCCGCCTATATCCTCTGGCTCGCCTTCAGCGAGATCGGTGGCCCGATCCGCACCCTGATGTTGGGAAGCCCGCCCGATATCGACACGGACAAGGTTATCGCGGCCGTGGAGGACGTGGACGGAGTCGAGGAAGTTCATCACGCACATTTCTGGCAGATGCAAGAGCATCGTGCGGCGCTCGATACCCACGTCGTAATCGCCGAGGACCGCTGGGATGACCTCGAAAACATCAAGACGGCAATCAAGACCCGCCTCGACGAGGAATTCGGGATCGACCACTCAACGCTGGAGTTTGAACGCTCAGCGACCAAACATCGGGACGCAGACAGGTATGGTCATGGGTGACCTCAAAACCGTGGTTCTCGTGCTGGGTTGTGCGGCCAATCTGTTGCTGGTCGCGGGTATACTCTGGTCCATGTTCCAACCGGAGCGACGTGTCTGGCCGCCGATTCACTCTACAGGAGCCCACAAGATTGTCGTCTGGGGACTTACGTGCGTCGGCTTCGGATCTGCCATCGTTTTGGCTCTGCTAGAATGGGGTGAGCTCGACTTCCCATGGATCATACGTTGGGGTCTAGGGCTTTGTCTGATCGTTCTGGGCAATGCCGTTGTCTGGTCCGGTGTGATGCAACTTGGGATGGCGGCGACGAGTGGCGATGAAGGCGTTCTGCGGACCCGTGGCCTTTACCGCTTCTCCCGCAATCCTCAATATGTGGCTGACATGGCGATCCTCATCGGGATCGGACTGCTCTCCGCCTCGATCCTCGCGTGGCCAGTGATTATCACCGGCGTTACTGCATTGGCACTCGCGCCCTTCGCTGAAGAGCGCTGGTTGATTAATCGCTACGGGGACGCTTACCGAGCCTACCTCCGCACAACCCGCAGGTTTCTCTGACAGCATAAGGACAGCTGATCTCACGGCTTTGTGAGTGGCAGCCTGTTGAAGCTCTAGTGGGTGGAGGTCCCAAAATAGTGCAAACAGATAAAATTTGAGGTTTTCATGATGAAACGAGCGAACGACATGTCAGTCACGCGCAGGGCTGCGCTCCTGGGGGCCGCCGCAAGCGGCTTGGTTCTCGGAACCGGCAGGGGAGTGGCACAGACAAACGAGGGTCTGGCGACACCGGCGGTGCGAAGCAATATTTCCGGGTTTAGGGTTGCGTCCTGGCAAGATCATTTTGACAACCTGCGGAATGGCGCGATCCTCTGCGACATTGATTCCCGCGCGGTGCAGTTCTGGTCGGAAGACGAAAACGTCTACAAGCTTTACCCCTCCAGCGTCCCTCTTACGGAGGAGTTGACGCGGCGCGGTTACACCAAAATCGTTCGCAAGGTGGATGGCCCGAGCTGGCGACCTACGCCGTCGATGAAGGAGCGCAATCCCGAATGGCCGGATTTCGTTGGCCCTGGCCCCGACAACCCCCTTGGAACACACGCCCTTTATCTGTCATGGCAGTACTACCGCGTTCACGGCACCGGTGACACGCGCAAGATCGGTCGGCAATCGTCGAACGGCTGCATCGGTCTCTACAATGAACATATAGAAGAGTTGTTTGGCTTGGCAGAGGTCGGTACTCAGGTTAAGTTGTTCTAAAGGCGGAAATTTTAAATATGCGAATTCATCTTGGCTTACTTCTCCCAGCAGCGTTTTTGCTGGGAGCGTGTTCCGCTTCTATTCCTGGCGGGCCCGACACTGCACAAAACAGACCACTGCCGGAGGCAGTCGTCGCTATGGCCGCAACGGGTCAGGATCTTCAGTCCGCGCGCCTTTTGCCGGAAGACGGCTGCTACTGGTATCTGCACAACGGTCCCGTGGAAGCGACCCTGGTGCCGCTCCGAACCCCTCGCGGAAATCCGATTTGTACCGCGCCAGCGGCCTAGCAGGGTTCAGTAATCCGAAGTGCTCCCCGGCTAGGATAAACTCCCGTCACTTTCCCTGACCGATGGTGCTTTGGTACACGGCCTCAGCTTCCCGCAGTGACACTGTCCTCGGCCGAGTAGAGGAAAGCCGTCGAACCAATATCGACGTTGGGATAAAGCTCGTTTATGTGCGCCATGACCATTCTGACGCAGCCGGAACTCGCACGACCGCCAATGCTTCTCGGCTGTGGCGTACCGTGAATGCGGAGATAAGTATCCCGGTCGCCCAGAAAGAGATAGAGAGCTCGCGACCCAAGCGCATTCTTAGGTCCGGGCTCCATACCGTCGGCGATATCAGCGTAGAGTTCTGGGTCGCGGTCGATCATGTTCTGCGTCGGCTGCCAATGCGGCCATCTGACTTTGCGCTTGATCGTGTATGTACCTGGTTCGTACAGATCACCACGAGCAATGGCGACGCCATAGCGCATGGCAGTCCCGCCCTCCTCGATGTGATAAAGGTAGCGCGCAACCGCATCGACATGAATGTCGCCCGGTGTCAGCCCGTCTTTCGCGGCCACCCGGGTCGGGAGAAACCGCGGATGTAAGCCCCAGGGGTTCGAGGTTGCCGGGTCAAAGCCGGGCGGCGTCACCTGTGCGTCCCAGGCAACCTTCTGCGCTTCGGTCGGCCAGGTATTTGCCAGCACCGGGCTGGCAACCGGGGCAGAAAAAAGGGCGGCGGTGGTCATCACGAAATGTCGTCTAGTCAGCATACTATACTCTTCCAGCTTTGTCTGGCGAATGCCGTGACACGAGAAACGGCGGTTGATGTACGATAGAACCTCTACCAACTAGAGCTTCAAGGAGTTTCTTTTGACACAGATTGATTGCTCGGCTTCTACATCTTGTCGCGTAGTCGATGGCGATTATTCGAACACTTAATGTAAATTTACAGTCGTATTTTACATAACCCTGATTATGCGCGTAATACACTTTGCGTTGCAATAGTATATTATTAAAGGTAAGGTGGTTCCCGACAAAGGGTCCCCTACCATGCGCTTTCAACTTAGACGACTGTCTCTATGCCTAACCGCTGTAACCGCTTTGGCAACCGGTGTGCTGCCGAGCACCACAAAAGCACAAACCTATCCAATCGACTGCGCAATCCTTCTCTGCCTGTCCGGCGGTTGGCCCGCTTCCGTGCCCTGCAGCCGTGCCCGTGCCGAGTTTATCCGTCGCATCACGCCTTGGCCTGTGGAACCACCACTGCAGATTTGGCGCTGTCCCATGGGCGCATCTTATGAGACCGAACGGCATCCGAGCAATGTAGACCGAATCTTCGAAGCCTTGTTTCACGCCAAGGACTATTCGCCCCACCAATCGTTTCCAGGCGATGATGTTGCCGTCCAAACAAAATCAACAAATGCCGTTTGGCGCTCTCCAGAAACCGGAACGGGCGGCATTCCAGCAGACTTCGTGCTTCGCCTCGTCCAGGATCGGGCGGACATTGATATCAGCGGTCCAGAGTTCAATTTTGTCCGATCCATTCGCGTCTTTGATGTACGGTATGCGCGACAGCACGAGTCCGGGCGCGATGGGGACTGTAACCGAAGCGCGACCGTGGTCCTCGGCACTTACGGGACCCAAGGCGATTTCACTTGGCAGAGGTCTTCCGTCACTGCCCTTCCTTCGGCTCACGTAGGCCTTGAGCGCTGGGGCGAGCATTGCCCTGGCATTTATCACCGATCCGTCTTCGTCGATTGGCGTGACTATGAGGGTAACTACGGGTTCGAGCAGGTGAACTACTGACCTGCCGCCACGTAGATTGGTCTCGGAAAACGGCTTCTTTGACGTGTACGGCCGCACCGCGTACGCGTCGCGGTCCACATGCTGTTTGGCGTTTCGGCAAATACCGCAGGTTCGCACTCCTCAACCGCCGTCGCCACTTCGCATTCGCGTGAGTGCATCGAAGTCGATTTCGCGCTTCTCCGCGTCCTTCAAATCAGGCTGACATTGTCCAACCCGTTGCGGGCCGTTAACATCCCACATCACCGCCAACGCGCCCGTATTCCAACGGTATACCCAACCGACAACACTACGCTCATCTGCCCCGATCAAATTCGCAATCGCGACGCCTTCGACCTTATCTTCGTTCACTGTTTACTGACTTCCTGCACTGTGGCGCTGCGAATTGCGGCGTGGAGTTGCAGAGCGTTCACTACGACCGCGCGCCGGACTTCGTTGATTTTGGCTACCTGGTCCTCGATGAGGGAGTGCTCATTAGACCGGGAAAATGGGTTCCGGTTTTCTCAACATATCATTGGCTTCAAATCCTGTGGTCGGGCTCCGTGGCGGCTTCGACGATCGCCAATAGCTCGAACGGGTCAAAGCCAATGGTGCGGGCCAAGACGACCAGTTCGACGACATCGATCCGGCGCTCACCGCTCTCAACGCGCGCGACGAGGGACTGGTGGCATTTGAGCTTGGTCGCCAATTCAGCCTGGCCAAGGCCCGCCTTGATCCGGGCGTCGACCAACGCCTGGCAGAGTGCCAGCTGTCCCTTGCTTCTGATTGTTTTAGCCACGCGTCACATACCTTTTGTGACGTCGCTAGCGGATGAAATCTGTTATCTAAAAAGTAGATATATGAGGGTGTTATCGGCGTCTGGTTTCCATGGGCTACAAGTCTGATGCTCCCGAGGTTGCCCATCAATCCCCTACCAATTGCAGAAATCGGCCATAGTCCTCGCTGACTTCGCGCGCTTCTTCGAAAGCGCGGGCGCGTTCGCTGTCGAGGCAACGGAAGTAGCTCTGGATATCCTGGATGTAGTCTTCGAAATCGCCACGGATGATGTCCGCATAGTCCCGCGCCGCCTGCGAATCGCTTGGCAGGAAAGGACGGGCCGGGGCGAAGCAGGATTCCGCCAAAACCAGCCCGGGAACGCAGACTAGAAGAACCATAGCTTGCAATGGGAGCAGGCATGTCAACCTTGGGTTTCTCAAACCTGTTATCTCCTTGATCGCAGACACTGGCCGTGACTAGTGTTTGCGTGACCAAACTACAGCTAAAGCACGATATTACATCTTGCGGTTGAAAGTATACTATCGTAACTCTGGGCTTCAAGTGGGAATGCCTGGGGTCGCGCAATTGGAGAAAGCGTGAGCCGGGCCATGAACTGGGACATCGAAGCACCAAATGTGGTTACGGAAGCCAGGTTCCGCGAGCTCGTGGAAAGCGGCTATAGCGCAGAAATCCTGTGCCAGGAGTCGGCACATAAGAAAGGCCCCAGCTATTACGGGGTCTGGATCATGCGCGTTGTCTCTGATGACGGGGTGGAAAAGCTCCTGGTCACCGCCCGCACGCGGACGACCTACAACGATATCAAGATCCGCGAGTTCAAGACGATCTCCGGCGTGGTGTCTTTCTTCATTGGCCTTGGTTTTGCGCATGTCGACCTGCCGCTTGAGGCGGGGACAAGCCGTACGCACAAACTTGCGCCGCCAGACAAAGCCCCATCAGACAAGGGCGCTGGCAGCTAACCTCGTCTGTCTCTGGCTGGTCGCAGCACCTGCCTCAGCTCAAATGGTCCTGGTCATGGAGAGCGACGGCTCCCTGATCCCGTCACGCTCCCAAAGCAGCTTTGCTCGAAACTACAATGACGGCATTGGTCAGGGATCGGCGTCCAATGGTTTGGCCATCCTTGGCGAGACTGAAGCAGCTTCCGAACCTGACGCGCTGAGGTTTGCGGCACTCGCCCAGCCAGCACCCCTGCCCCGCGCAGACGTTCTCTTAGGCATCGAGGCAACGGCCCTGCGCTATGCCGGCCATCCGGGCCTGCGGCGCGCAGAGCTCTCCGTGAGGGATTGGCTGGCTCTCTACCGCGCCAATATCGAGGTTGAGAGCGCCTACCGGCAGGATGCGATTTCAAGTGCGGGTGCCATTGGCCTTGGTCAATTGATGCCAGCAACTGCGCGTGATCTGGGCGTCGACCCGCGTGATCCGCTGCAGAACCTCGACGGGTCCGCCCGCTACCTCGCGATGATGCTGGAAACCTTCGGCGATCCGCGCCTGGCGCTTGCTGCCTACAACGCGGGGCCGGATGTTGTCCGCCAGTACGGCGGCATCCCCCCTTACCGAGAAACCCAGAACCACGTGGCCCGCGTCATGGCCGTCGTGGCCCGATTGGAAGGATCAAATTCATGATGTCCCAACCTTTTTGGAAATCATTCCTCAAAACACTCATCGGCAATGTCACGAGAGCGCGCAGCGCGGCAGTGCATTGGCGATACCGCTTTTTCCAAACAAGTTGGCTTTCAAACCTCTTTGTCGCCTCGCTGGCGCTCTTCCTGCTCATTGCCGAGCCCGCCCTTGCACAGAGCATCGATCTCTCCCCGATCCAAAGCTTGTTGCAGGGCATTGTCGATGCGCTGACCGGCCCTCTTGGTGTGGTTATCGCCACACTCGCGGTCCTCGGCGTTTTCTTGAGCTGGTTCTTCAACATCATCGACCTGCGCCAAGCGCTTTGGGTCCTCGTGGGCATCGCCGGTGTTGCGGCCGCCCCCACCATCGTTGCCGCGGTCTTTGCCGGTGGCTGAGCGCGCGCCTCTCTTTCTCGGCCTCGTGCGCCCGCCGAAACTTCTGGGCCTGCCCATCATGTACGCGATGGTCTGGCTCTTCGGTTCGGTGCTCTTGTTCGTCTGGGTCCAGCATATCGCGGTGCTGGGTGTCGCGGCCCTGCTCTACCCGGTGCTTTGGAAGGCCGCAGATTGGGACCCGCGCTTTATCGATGTGATGATGACGGCCCTGCAGGAGACACCGCCCACGCGCAACAGGTCCATCCATGGCGGGGACAGCTATGCCCCGTGATGACGCCCGTGATGCTGCGCTCGATGCCCGCACAATGACGCCAGACTGGTATGCGCGCGAGACCCGCCTCGCGCATATGCTGCCCTATGTGAGCCTCGTTGACGACCATACCGTGCGCACCCGGGTCAACGAGCTCTTCCGCTGCATCCGGCTCGAGGGGATCAACAGCTACACGACGGACGATGCCTATCTCGACAAGGTGACGGCGCTTTTTGCCCGCATCGTAGCGCAACTTGGGCCGGAATTCAGCTATTACGTCCACAAGGTCTCCAAGGCCATCAAACCTGATCTCGACCCCATCCGTGAGGACAGCTTCGCGGGCGAGGTGGACAGGAGCTGGCGCGCGAAACTCGAGAGCAGCGGGCTCCGCGACAAGACCCTGACGCTCACCGTCATTCACCGACCGCCCCCGAAAAGCCTCCTGCCGTTCCTGAGCCGCAGCGCGCCGGACCGCCTGAGAGAGGAGACCCGCAAACGCCTGCAGCGCCTCGGTGAGGCCGTGAACGTCTTCCTGTCCGGCCTCGCAGAACTTAAACCGCGCCTCCTGTCGGCTGCATCGGGGGAGTTGGTGGGGTTTCTGGGCGCGCTCAATACAGGCACCGAGCTGCCACTTTATCCGGCAAACACCTACGGCTTTTTGTCCTTCAACGTCGCCAATACCCGCGTGACGTTTCACGGCGACCATTTCGAGCTTTCCGAGGGCGTCGTGGGCCACCGCTACGGTAAGAGTTTCACCATCGGAGAATACTCGGAAGGCACCTCCTGCACCATGTTCGACATGCTGAACCTGCCGGTCGACATGATCGTCACGCATTCCTTCACGCCGATCAATTCGAACCTCATGGCGGGCCGCATCAAGCGGCAAAAGCGCCAGATGCAGGCCAGCCAGGACGCGGCCCTCTCGCTCCTAGAAGCCCTCGATATCGCCGCCGATGATCTCGAGGCCAAGCGTCAAAGCTTCGGCGAGCACCATATGGTCGTGACGCTCTTTTGCGACACGCTCGAAGAGCTGCAAACCCTCAGCGCCGAGATCGTGAATGCCGCCGCGACCGAAGGCGTGAAGATGATCGGCGAGTGGGTCGCGGCCAAGGCACATTATCTCAGCCAGCACCCCGGCAACCAGCCAAAGCGCGTCCGCGCCAGTGCTGTCACCAATCGCAACTTCGCGGATTTCGCGGCCTTCCACCGGACGCAGCTCGGCAAACCTGCAGCACTTACCCCCTGGGGCCGGGTCGTCACCTATTTGCCCACCCCGGAGCAGAGCGCCTACCGGTTTTCCTATCACGAGCAAGGCTCGCCCGACAAAGAACCGACCAGCGGGCATACCCTGATCATGGGACGGCCCGGGTCGGGCAAATCGGTGCTGTCGGCCTTCCTGATGACCCAGGCCCGTCGCGCAGGCGCACGGATCTTCGTCTTCGACTACCGCCTCGGTATGGAGATGGCCGTCCGCGCCAATGGCGGGCGCTACGCCTCCCTGAACGCAGGCCAGCCCACGGGTCTCAACCCGCTCTGGACCGAGACTGACGCGCGCGGCACGGCCTGGCTCTCGGATTGGCTCACCACACTGCTCTACCGCGCCGACAAGCCCCTGACCCCGGCACAAACCAACCGGATCCAGGAAGTCGTGCGCCAGAACGCGCAGGCCACAAACCCCGCCTTGCGGAACTGGCGGGATTTCGCGTCGCTTTTTGTGTCCACCGATGATGGCGGCGATCTGCACCAGCGCCTGCTCGAGTGGACCGAAGACGGCCGCTATGGCTGGATCTTCGGGCAGAGCCTCGAGGACACGTTCTCGCTCAAAGGCGATGTGGTGGGCTTCGATCTGACCGGCATTCTCGACAGCGAGGCCGACAAGGAACGGATGGCGGTCCTGTCCTATCTTTTCCGCCGGGTCGAGCGCGAGATCGAGGACCGCCGCCCCACCATCATCGTGATCGACGAGGCATGGAAGGCGCTCGACAACGCGTATTTCGCCGAACGGCTGTCGAACTGGCTGGTGACCGCGCGCAAGCAGAACACCGTCGCGGTCATGATGACGCAATACGCAAGCCAGCTCGAGCGCACACGAACGGGCAAGACCATCGTCGAGGCGGTGCCGACGCAGATCCTGCTGCCCAATATCCGCGCGCAGCCTGCGGATTACGCCATGCTGAACCTCACAGAGAAGGAGCTCGACGTCCTTCTCAACACGGGCAGCAACAGCCGCTTGGCGGTGATCCGTGACGATCAGGGCTCGATCGTGGTCGATGCCGATCTGAGCGCCCTTGGACCCAATCTCACCATCCTTGGCGGCATGGAAAAGGGCGAAGCGCTCGTTGGCGCCGATTATCGCACCCGCCCGGACTTCTGGAGGCTTTCATGATCCGTATTCTCTTGTCCCTGACAGCGCTCGGCGCGCTGGCCTCCTGCACCCAGTACCGGGAGCCGCAGGCGAACTGCTTCTCATTTCTTGCGTCCACGGCACCCGTCGCGCCTGATTGCGACTTCACGCCCCTTGGCGCCCCGGAGGACGACATTGAAGTCTAGCCTGCCTCATATCCTGGCACTTTGCCTGCTGCCTGGTCTCGCCTTGTCTCAAGGTGTGCCGACCAATGACAATGGGCTGACTGCACGTGACATCGTCGAGACCGGTGATCGCGAGGCTGACTTGGCCGTTCAGGCCGACAAGCTCGCCGTGCGCGAACTCATCGCGGAGATCGAGCGCGAACAGCTGGACACCCTGCAACGCATCCTCGATGCCCAGACCAGCTTCGGCGGTCAGGGCTTGTCGGCTATGGTCTCGGGGCTGGAAAGCGGCAGCGGCGATCCCGACCGCGCCGTGGAAGCCGTCTATGGCACGGGCGAGATCGATCCCAATCCCGGCGGTGCGCAGATGTTCGGAGACGCTGCGGAAAACATCGAGCAGCTCATCATCCGCGTTGCCCAGGAGACCAGCGGCTTTGCGGGTGTTGGCCGCGCGGGTCTCTCCCCCGTCCAATGGCGCGCGCTGCTGCAAGCGCTGATCTGGCAGGAAAGCCGGTTCACCATCGGCGCTCGCTCGCCCGTCGGTGCCTTCGGCCTTACCCAGATCATGCCCGGAACGGCCAGCGATCTCGGCATCAACCCGGAATACCTTGACAGCCCCTATCTGCAGGTGCATGGCGGCGCGCGCTATCTCGCGACCCAGCTGAACACATTCGATGGCAACATAATCAACGCCCTCGCGGCCTATAACGCCGGACCCGGCCGGGTTTTCGAGTATGGCGGGGTCCCACCCTTCCGCGAGACCCAGCACTACGTGTCGGTCATCCCTGAACGCTACAATCTCTATCTAAGCCGTATCGGCGGGATCGATGCACTTGGCACGATCGATCCGGCGCTTCTCGCCAATGCCAACCTCTCGCTCACGGGTCATGGGGCGGCCTTTTATGGCAGCAACTCACCAGCCGCGATCCGCCAAGCCGCCCTGCGCATTTCCGACATCGTCGAACGGATTTCCGAGACTGAAGACGTGCAGGAAAGCATCGCACTCAATACCTATGCCCGCGCCGAACTCGTGCGCCTCGTCGCTGCACGCATCCGGCTTCAGGCGGCACGCATCCGCGTCCTTTCTGCCGAGGAGCTGGCCCAGGCCAGCGCCCGCATGGCCGAGGGCGCGTTCATGGATTTTACGATCAGGGAGATTGAATGATGGGACAACTGCTCTTGAGGACAGCTTTGGCCACGACACTTGGCGTTGGCTTGCAGTTCAGCGCCCTACCCCCTGCCGCAGCACAAGGTGTACCGGTCGTCGACACCCAGAACATCGCGCAAAACATCCAACAGCTGCGGCAGATGATCGAAGACGAGATCCTGCAGAACGAGCAGCTGACGCACCTCCGCGAACAACTTGCCACGCTCACGGACCAACTCGCTGAGCTGCAACGAACCTACGAGGCCCTCACTCGCCTTGCCGAACTGCCGGAGATCATCCGCACCGAGATGGAAGACGAGCTGAACGGCCTGCTCGACCAGGAGTTCGGGGACATCCTCGCCACGATTGAGGCGATCAAGACTGGGGATTTCTCGGGCCTCTCGGGCTCCGGCGCAGGCGAGATCGAAACCCAGATGGACCGGGTGCTGGCCGATCTCGGCTTCGATGAAGACACGCTCTCGGAAATGGCCACCAGCGGCAATCCCGGGGCCAACCGCGTGGCGACGCAGGCCACCACCGGTGCCCTTGTCTCGGCGGCGGCCCAGAACAGCTATGAGGATGCCGGCAAGTCGCTCGAGCGGGTAGACCGCCTTGTCGGGCTCATCGACGACATGGACGAACTCAAGGAAAGCATCGATCTCAACACGCGCGTGACAGCGGAGCTCGCCATTGCGCTGGTCGCCATGTGGCAGCTCGAAGCGGTGCAGACCGTGGGCGACGGCACGCGCGGCGTGATCGATGCCGCCACCATCGCCGAAGAGCAGCGCTTCATGGATTTCACCCTACCAGAGTTGCGGGCTGATTAAGGCGTTTCGAAATTGATCCTCAAAAACAAATATCGGTTTTCGCGTTCGAGCGCAGCGAGAGGCAGCGAAGAACCGATTCAACTCATTTCGAATCGCCGAGTGGGGGGATGACGGGTGGCGACTGAACAAGAAATCATCGAAGAAGAACTGGTCTATGGTGCTTTACGCCGCGAACGGCTCTGGCAACGCCTTGGCCTGATGGGCCTTATCTTCGGTATCATCGGCTGTCTGAGTGCCGCGGCTGTCTCGATCCTCGATGTCGACCCGCCCCCCGTCGTTGTCCCCTACGATCCCGCCACCGGCTTTGCCCTGCCAGAGGCGTCCGTTGGGGCCACATCCGTTACCGCCAACCAAGCGATCATCGAGGCGGAGGTCTTCCGCTATGTGACCGACCGGGAGGTCTATAACCAGCTCGACAACGATCTGCGCATCCGCAGCGTTCTGCGCCGCTCGGACGGGGCCGCCGAGAGCGGGTTGCGCCAGATCTGGAACAGCGCAAATGAGACCTATCCGCCGACCGTCTATGGCCCCAATGCCCGGCTCGACGTGGAAATCCTCAGCATCAACCGGATCGGAACCAACCGCGCGACGGTCCGCCTGCGCAAGCGCCTGACGTCCATTAACGGCACCCAAACCGGGCTCTTCACCGCGACCCTTCTCTTCGAGTTCCGTCCCGAGACCCGCCGGTCCATCGATGAGGTTTGGACCAATCCGTTTGGGTTCACCGTGCTCGAATATTCCATCCGCTCCGACAGATTGGAGAATTAATGCGTTTCTGGAATTCAAATCAAAATACCTTGTCGCCAATGTCCCGAGAGCGCTTGAGCCGCGGGGATATTGGCGACGCTCCTCGTTCCGAAAACGCATGGTTGATCAATAAGTTCTTTGTTGCTGCCATATTTGTTTTGCTGCCTGCCCTTGCCTTTGCCGAAGCGATCCCGCGCGGTGGCCCAAATGACAGTCGTGTGCGGCTGGCCACCTACCACGAAGGCCAGGTCTACCGCATCAGCGTCTCGCTCACCCATGTCACCACCATCGAGTTTGGTGAGGGCGAAAGCATCCGCTCGATCATCGCGGGCGACACCGAGGGCTTCGAGATTGATGGCGTGCCGGGCGGTCAGGCCTTTGCGATCAAGCCCGTCGCGCGCGGCGTGCATACCAATGTGACCGTCTACACGAACCGCCGGAGCTACTACTTCAACGTCGAGGAGGTCCGCAGCCCGACCTTCTACGTGGTGCAGTTCCGCTATCCGGAGGACGATGCGCGCCCGACCCGGGCCATCGCCGCCCAAGCGCCGAACTTCAATTACGGCGCCAGCGCGCGGACCGAGTTCACGCCAACGCGCATCTGGGATGACGGGACGTTCACGTATTTCGCGATTCCAAGAAACGCCCCTGTGCCAGCGATCTTCCGTTACGCGGGCGGCCGTGAACGCACGGTCAACACGCAAACCCCTGAGAACGGCGTAATCCGAGTCAACGGCGTGAACCGCCAATGGGTCCTGCGACTTGGTGAAGAGGTGGTCTGCATCGAGGCGATCCCGCCCGCGGAGGCCACCTCATGAGCGATACCGAGAACACCGAGCTGGAAAAACGCCTCGCCGCCCTTGAGAAAGGCAGTGCCCGCACCCCCACGGCGGCGCAGCGCCGGTCGCCCCTTCTCGCGCTGATCGTGGTCCTCGTCATCGGCGCAGGTGGTGCCATGCTTTATCTCCTCTCACAGCCGGACGAAGAGGAAGCCTTGCCGACGGCCACCCCGGATGTCTTCCAAAACGAGGGGGACGGCTTTGGCGCCATCGAGACCTTGCCCCCGCCCGAGCCCGAGGTTGTGTTTGTCGGACCGGATCCAGTCGAGCCCAACGCGGAGCTTCTGGCGCAGATCACCGCGCTGCAGGCTCAGATCGAGGAATTGCGCAACGCCCCCGAACCAGTTGTCGAGGAAGACACCGCCGCCGCAGAGGCGATCGACGCGCTGACCGCTCAGATCGCGGCGCTGCAAGCCGCCTCGGAAGCCGCACAGCAACGGTTCCAGGACGAACTGACGGCCCGGGATCGCAACCTTGAGCAATTACGCATGGATCTGGAACTGGCCCAACTCGAGGCCAGCCGACCGCAACCCGCCCCAACGGGCCCTACGGAGGATGAGCTGCGCGCACGCGAGCAAGAGCGAATGCGCCGTGAGGAAGAAGCCCGGCGCATGGCCGAGCTGGAGCGCCGCGCCGCGGAGGAACGCGCCTTCCAGGAGCGGCGCATCGCCTCGCCCACCATCGCTTTTGGCGGTACCTCCGGAGCGAATGAAACAGCTCTGACCGAACGCACCTTCGGCGAGGTGACGGATTTTGTGCTGAACGGTGCTCTGCCCTCGACGGTGACGCAAGCCGAGGTGATCGCCAATCCCTCCAACACGATTCTACAGGGCACCATGATCCAGGCCGTCATGGAAACCGCCCTCGACAGCTCACTGCCTGGCCAGACCCGTGCCGTTGTCTCCGAAGATGTCTACAGCGTCGATGGCGCGCGCCTTTTGATCCCCCGAGGCTCCCGTCTGATCGGGCGCTACCGCGCCGGCGTCGATATCGCGCAGCGCCGCGTCACCATCGCCTGGGACCGGATCATCCTGCCTGACAATCAGACCGTCCAGATCAGCTCCTTCGGCGGTGATGAGCTTGGCCGTTCCGGTGTCACAGGTTTCGTGGACACGCGCTTTGCCGAGCGTTTCGGGTCGGCCGCCCTGATTTCGCTGATTTCAGCCGCGCCAAGTGCCGCCGCCTCTGATGTCCAGGATGAGACTGCCGCCGACGTTCTCGAAGACGTTGGCGATGATCTGGCAGATGCCACGGACAGCGTCATTGGCGATTACCTCTCCATCGGCCCCGTCATCTATGTCGACCAGGGCGCGCGCGTCACCGTCATGGTCGACCGCGATCTGGAGATATTCTGACCCATGTCGCTGAGCTATCTCGAAACCTCGCTCGACCGGATCGACGCCGCCGCCCGCGACGATGTCATCGAGATCTGCATCAACCCAGACGGAACCTGCTGGGGCGAATTCCAGGGCGATCACTTCATGCGCGCACTGGACCAGAGGCTGACGGGCGTTCAGGTCAGGGACCTCGGCAACCAGATCGCGTCCTCTGCCAATACCACGATGAGCAAGGACCGCCCCATCGTCTCGGTATCGATCACCTACAAGGGGCGCCCGATCCGCGCACAGGTCATCACCCCGCCCGCCGTGCTCTCGGCCATGTCGATCAGCCTGCGGTTCTTTTCAAGCCTGCCACTCGAGGGCATTGCGCTCGATTTTCTCTACGGCAAGGAACGCAAGCTCGAAGACCTGCGCGTGGAAAAGAAGCGCGCCTTGCGCGCCGTGGTGGCCGCGGGTTTGATCGATGATGCGCTTGCCTTCTGCGTCGAGAACAAACTCAACATGATCGTCTCGGGTGGCACCTCCACCGGCAAAACCGTGGCCGCGCGCAAGATCCTCTCTCACGTACCGGCCGAGGAACGCATCGTGACCATCGAAGAAGCGGCCGAGCTGCTTCCGACCCAGTCAAATGCCGTGACCCTCATCGCCAATCGCGACGCGGATTTCCAGACCGCCGATGTGCTTCTCACCGCCACGCTGCGCATGCGCCCCGACCGGATCATCCTGGGCGAGGTGCGCGGCAAGGAGGCCATGACCTTTCTGGAAGCCATCAACACCGGCCACGGCGGGTCCATGACCACGCTGCATGCCGAAACCCCGCAACTCGCCGTGCAGCGCCTCGCGATCGCGGCGCTCAAGACCGAGATCCCGATGACCTATGCCGACATGATTCAGTACATCGAAAACTCCATCGACGTGATCATCCAGGCCGGTCGCCATGACGGCAAACGCGGCATCACCGAATTCTACCTGCCCGGCGCAACTGAGATTGGAACTTCTCCATGAAGACCTTTGAATACGATATCCTGTCCTTTTCCATGACTCGTAAGACCAGCCTTGCCGACATGCAGGCCAGCCTGAATGCCAAAGGTGCAGAAGGCTGGGAGGTGGTGTCGATCAGCTCCTCGGAATTCACCAATGTCGGACACACGGTCTTCCTGAAGCGTGAAACCACAGCCGCTGGAGTCACGACATGAGGCAGGCGCGGTGCCTCGCCTTGGCCCCGCTGGCCCTAAGCTTGACGCCTACCTTCGCCGTTGCCGAGCGCGACCTAGTGCCAACCCTCGATCGTAGCTTTGACGTCTGTCCGGACCGGCCCGCCGAGCCCGTCTGGATGCAGGAGACCCCCTTGCGTCAGGCATATCAGCGGGTTCTGGTTCAGGACATCTATCGCGCCCAGAATCTCGAGCGGGTCGTCGAGATCGGCAACTGCGACTGCGCGACCCGGTTCCCCTCTTGGAACGCGGCCGAGGCCGTGTTTTGGGATAGCTACGCGAGCGACGAAAGATGGGAAATGCTGCAAGCCTCAGACGCCTACAACCGCCGCGCCGACGCCGCGCGCCCTGCCGCCCAGGCAATCTGCGACGCCGCAGGCAATTGGTAAGGCAGCCCCGCGATGAGTGTCGTCACCTACTTCGTTGAAACCTCCCAAGCCTATCTCGATAGCGCCGCTGAGACCCAGTTTGGTGCGGTTGCGGCAACGGTCGGCACGCTCCTGGTTTTGGGGACAACGCTGGTGGTGATCCTCGTCGGAATCAACATGATCTATCAATACCGGGCCATGGATGGGCACACAGCCTTCTGGCTCGCGGTCAAGATCGGGCTCATCGGGATATTCGCGACCAATTGGATGCAGTTCAACGCGTTCTCGTCTGCCATTCTCTATGGGATCGACAGTATCGCGGGCGCGCTGGTGGCCTCGGTCGGCGGCGGCAGTCCGGGACCCTCTGGAACTTTCGCCGAAGAATTCGACCGGCTGATCGCGGAACTGGGCGACTATCTGAATGCTGCCGGATCCGAGCTGAACTGGATGGCTGGCGCCATGCTCGACATCGTCGGTGTGCTTTTGCTCTCGATCCTCGGCGGATTGGCCGCCTTCATCCTCGTGGCCTCCCGACTGATGATAGCGCTTTTGATCGGGATCGCCCCGGTGATGATTTTCCTGACCCTCTTCGAGGTCACCAAGGATTATTTCGCGCGCTGGCTGTCCGCGCTGATTTCGTTTGCGCTATACCCCATCGTCGTCGCAGGCGTGTTCGCAACGATCACAGGCGTTTCCTCCGCGCTGATCGGTGAACTAGGCGATCCCGAAGGGGCCTCAAACATCGGCGCGCTCATCCCCTTCTTCATGATGGTGCTCATGGCCAAGGGCTTCATTATCGCCACGCCCTTCATCGTCCGCGCGATCTCCGGCAACATCATGATGCCCGCCCTCTCCGGAGGTCTCGGCGGCGGATACAATTTCGCTCGCGCAGCTATGGGAAGCCAGCAGGCCTACAATCGCTACTTGATCGGAGGGGCTAGTGGTGCGGAATATGCAGCCCTCAGGGCTCGGCAGTTGTTCAGGATACAGCAGATGCCCGTCAGGCAAGGCATGGGGCAGACGGGTTCCAAAGGCGGCACAGGATCCGCAGACTCGGGATCAAAAATGCTGGCGCAGCTGGCTAGATTGGGACGGCTTGGGCGACGGTGACGGCCCAAGCGGCTACTCGATTTTGCATCACAATGCTACGTTGCGGCCTTTAATTACCGGTGCAAGATCGGATTCAGGACGAACTCACGCTAAGTGAACAATGTAGGCGTTGTGGGAGTTGTGACACTCTGCCTTACTCCACATTCGTTGACGCCCGGATGGGACGCTACAGAGGAACTCGCCGCCGGTGTTTTGGCCATCCTAGGTGTAGAGTTCCGACTACTTACCCCTTAGGTTGTACTTCTGTCAGCTCGCTTAAACAAATCACGTGCTCTTCATAGAAGCTCTGACTTGATATTTTCGCCCGCGATGAAGCGCGGCAGGTATGGTCGACGTCGCACCATGTTTAGCAGATCCCAGTGCATAGCTTTAGCGAATGATTGGTTCAGTCCGGCTGGCGGTTCGAATTTGTACATCTGCATGTGCATCTTCTCATCAAACCAAAATACCGTTGAACGGTCATATTCCGGTTGGAGATAGTAATGTATCTCCCAGATTATGGCACTTAGAAACTCGGCGATTTGGCTGGATTGATACACGAATGCGTGGTCGTAGAACCACTCTTGGAACTCCGGCAATGCCAGATAACATTCCTCCATTGTTTTGACGTGGCCGTTTGCTTCTAGCGTTGATTGGAAACTTTTCACGACGCCCTCTAGGCGGGTGAAATTATGCTTCCCAATGTCACCTGTCATCTTCAGAGCCTTGATGCGTTGAACTTTCATATCCAACTCTAGGTCCATGGAGGAGAACCAAACCTTCTCGATGATGGTATACCCGTCAAGCCAAGATGCGAAGGCGCTTACAGCTTCGCTTAGTTGGGCAGTCGCCGGGGCGAGTTTCGGGTCGTCACATACCGATTTTAGGAAATGAAGATATGTCCGATGGGAACCGTCCCCGTCTTCCGGAGGCGGAGGGAGGTCGAATGGCATTAGCCCACCCTTTTTGGGATTTGGGATCGATAATAAGTCGCCCAGAAGGATGTTGAACAGTCGCGAATGCGCGCCGGTCCGGAACATGATGTTGCTCCAATCAGGCGACCATTTCTCGACCAACATGCCATAGTTGAGCATGTCGTCGATCAGATGACACACCGCGTTCAGGATTATCGCCTCCCGCTCAACCTCATTCAGGGAAGGAACATTGAATGCAAGTTCTCGTTTCATCGGTGGTCTTTCTGTCAGGCCCTAATCCCAAATCGCCGCTAAGTTGGCGGCAAATGTCTCGCGACGGTCTGGGCTGACCTTGTCGAGATTTGACAGTTTCCATCGGACCGCGGGCAGTTCGGCAACCTCCTGTAGGTCGGCAAGCTGCCATCGCACGTTTCCGCGTTCGACACCGATCAAAAATTCTCGATGGTCCTGAGGCATCTGACCGACGACGATCTCGATCATTTCTTCTCGTGTAGATATCAGATCTTCGATCCGTACCGGGGCGGCCGTCATACCCACGAAGTTGTTCTGGAATTCCTGTTCTATTTCTTTTCGTCTGGGGGCCAAAACCTCGGCGGCGGGGCGATTGTGGCTCAAGATGTAGACGAGGAAGGCTTGTCGCAATGTGTCGCTTATGCCTTCATGTGCCAGCAGATCCCGCACATCGAAAAGGTCGCGTGGGTGCTGCCTGTCGAGAGCGGCCACAAGTTTACCTGCATATAGATCGTCACGTGATACGACTAAGGTCTCGGCGAAGCTGAATTGGTCCTCAACTTTCTCAGAAACGGCCATGATCGACGGCTCAAAAACACATCCGCGCATGACTGGCGTCACTTCGATTTTTATCTGTGCTTGTGGTGATCGCACTATCAATCGGTTAAGCGTTCGTTCCTTGGCCAATCGGCTCGGAAGGACCCGTAAGTCTGGTAGGGTTTCTGAGATCGACCTGCCGATCCGTTCAAGTGCTTCATCAATTTCCGTCAGTGACTCACCACGCGGTTTGACCGGTAGGTACGTTAGGTCGATATCGACAGACAGACGTGGTAGGTCGCGCACGAACAGATTGATCGCGGTTCCGCCTTTCAATGCGAACACATCCTCAGACGCGACGGAGGGCAGTGTCCGTACCAATAGTTCGACCTGCTGGCGATAGCGCTCGTCAATGGCCATCCAAGTTCTCCGGAACCGTAATCTGGTATTTGGAGTCTAACCGTCCAGATTTTGCGATCACCCTCTTTCCACTCCCGATAGCGATCTCTGCCAAGTCTAAATGCTTCAACCACGTATGCTGATATCGCTCTGCGAACCAGAGGAAGAGGCGCGTGGCCTTAACGCTGTCACATCGTTCGAGGAGCTTTTGAAGTCGTCGGGGACTCAAATCCGTAAGTCCGGTGAACAGGTCAGCTGCGTGTTCAAAGGATTGTCTGTTGGGGATTTCATCCAAGAATTCCAGAGTCGCTCTCTCAGGGCTTGAAATGATCATTGGCCATTCCCGATCACCCCACACAAATCGTTTTAGCCCACCTGATACATGCGATGCTCCGGTATGGTTGGCAGGGAACGTGAGATCGGGAAGTTCCGTGACTGCGTGTTCGATGTCGGCCTCTTTAAACAGCCTGTTTGCATTTCGTTGCTCAAATTGGATTGACGGATCGACTTCGCGAACCCATTTGGCAAGGCGGGCCTCGGTATAGAGATAGACGCGGTGCCCCTTGCCCAGCCGGACATAGTGGCCGTACCCTTGTAGTTCGAGGGCGGATAGGCCGCCTACCGCGACGGGCTGACGCATCAACGACTGCAGGGATATAACCAGATGTTGCCATCTCGTTTCCGCACCCGGACGTGTGTAGATTCCGCGCGCTGGCTGTTTCAACCAACCGTTGGCGACATACTTTCCGCGCAAGGCGCTGGAGTAGCCTCTGTCCTCGAGCCAAGCGGCACTGACCACCAAACCTTCAGGAAGGATGTGTTGAAGCGAGTTTAGCTTTTGACCTCGTTGCGTACTCATGGTTGGTTAATTGTGCCTTTTGTAAACATGAGATCGGTTTGATCTTGTCGATATTAGATAACCTATGGTACGTAAAAAAACAAATACATAAACTGAAAGCCGAAACCCGCCATGATCGTCGCCGACAATGAGACAGCAGTCGACCTGCTCTATTATGAAGCGGTCGCAAAGACGGTCGCACGCGTCGTCTCCGAAAAGTCAGACGAACCGCTCAGCGTCGGGGTCCACGGTGACTGGGGGGCTGGCAAATCCAGTATCCTGATGATGGTTGAACAGACGTTTAAGGATGACGAGCGTGTCCTGTGCATACGTTTCAACGGATGGCTGTTCCAAGGGTTTGACGACGCGAAAACGGTGCTTATCGAGACGATCGTCGAGGAGTTGATGAAGAGCCGTTCGGGCTCACAGAAAGTTATCGACCAAGGAAAAAAACTTTATCGCCGCATCAACTGGATGAAGATGGCGCGCAAAGCCGGCGCATACGGCATGACGGTTGCGACAGGGATACCCCACCCGGATACGCTGTCAGATCTCTACGCGGCTGCGACATCCGTCGTCAAGACCGGGGCCGAAGCCATTTCGGTGGACAGCTTGAAGAGCGTAGTCGACAGCGCCGGCGCGTATCTCAAAGACGCCGAGGCCGAGAGCACACCGCAACAGATGCATGAGTTCCGCCAAGAGTTCGAAACACTACTCGAGGTCGCCGACATCGACAGGCTCGTCGTCTTGGTCGACGACCTTGACCGATGTTTGCCCGAGACAGCGATCGGGACCCTAGAAGCAATTCGTCTCTTCCTATTCGTCCCGCGAGCAGCTTTCGTTATCGCCGCCGACGAGGGCATGATCGAATATTGTGTCCGGCAGCATTTCCCAGACTTACCGACGGCCACAGGTCCCGCGACCTACGCAAGAAACTATCTCGAAAAGCTTATCCAGGTTCCGTTCCGTCTACCCTCGCTCGGCTATACCGAGACGCGCATCTATGTGGCGTTGCTGCTCGTCTTGAACGAATGTGGCGATGACTCCGACACCTTTAAAAAACTGGTTCCGATAGCGCGTGCCGCACTCCAAAAACCCTGGATTGGCCCCGGATTGGACCGGACCAGCTTGAAAGTGGCTTTTGAAACGATACCGGACGCCGTAGAACGGGCCCTCGACATAGCCTATCGAATCGCCCCGATCCTGACTGACGGCTCGCGTGGTAACCCTCGACAGGTCAAACGGTTCATCAACACGATGGCGCTGAGACTCGCAATCGCCGAGGAACGGGGATTTGCCGATGAGTTGAATATGAGCGTCCTCGCCAAAGTGATGCTTGCAGAGCGGTTCGCGCCGGAAGTCTTCGACGCACTAGCGAGGGGCGCGGCGGATACCGGTTTTTCAGACGAGTTGATCGCCTTGGAATCGCACGCGGCATCGGACGGCACAGAGACCGTCCCTGTCAAAGCCAACGGAAAGGCGTCTTCGGCGAAGAAAGCGCCCAAGGCCAAGGAGCCTGTTCAACTTCCCGACTGGCCAAACATCGAATGGGCTAAGCGGTGGGCAGGTATTCCGCCGACTCTCGCCGAAGTCGACCTGCGTCCCTACGTGTTCGTAAGCCGTGACCGGCGTGGTGGATACGGGTCACAAACACCACTCGGTGAACTTGACGAGATGCTCGGCAAGCTCATGGGCCCGCCGTTACAAGTCAAACAGATCACGACGGAGATCAAGAGATTGACCTCTGTCGAGGCCGAACAACTCTTCGACGCATTGCGTGCCAAGGTTGCCGACGCCGAAGACCTTGTCGAAGAACCAGACGGCATGCACGGGCTGGCCGCCATCTGCCAGCATCATCCGTTCCTGCAGGCGTCGCTTGTCGGCTTCTTCAGGGACCTGCCAGTGACCAAGGTAGGGACATGGGTCATGACGGGCTGGGCGGGTGCCATCACAGAGGCAGAGGCAAAGGCCGCGTACGACGCTCTCAAGTCAGATTGGGCCGAACAGAGCGATAACCCGGCCCTGAGCGCCGCGGCGAAGGCTGCCGCAAGCATGGGCCGCAAGCGAGGTGAACGCTGATGGGCACGTCGGGAAGTTTCGGAGGGGGAAGGCCCATGGTTCCGTCATGGGTGAGTGATCCGGCTCCGGGTCCCGCGGCACCGCCGCAGAATCCGCCACAAGACGGTCAGGATGGAACACCGGATGATGGACAGGGATCGGACACCGCGCCGCCCGCGCCAGCCGCCCCCACCCCCTATCCAGCAATTCAACCGCCCGCGCAGGGGTCCAACTACGGGTCCGCGCGTAGCGACATGACTTCGGGCACCAAGAATGGAAGTTCCGGATCAATCCGTCGTGGTGCCGGCAAGTACGTTGCTGCCAGTGGCGGCGGTCGGGCCGCCGCACGGCAGCTGGGAAGTTCACGCGCGCTCGCGGGCGGTATTGCCGGTCTGGCGAGTGCGATTTCGCGGGATGGTCCGGCAGAGGCGCTTCGTCGTTTTAACCTCGAAAGTCTGGCCGGGGCTCCAGCCCAGGACGTGTTCGTCGCACTCACCGACGCGCTCTGTCCCCCAGGGGGGACGATCGACGAGGCGATCGCACGCGACGCCTTATTGGAGACGATCGCGGATCTCGCCGCCAAGGGTATAGGAAACTTTGACGAGCTGACGCAGGACGATCTCCAAGAAATATTCATCGGCGTCGTTTCCCGTTCTATCGAGGGAAGGATACTGAACGAGGTAGGCACCAATTCGATTAAACTCTCTCCAGACATAGCCGCCGTGGACCGTGCCCAGAAAATGTTGCACAGTTTCGTTGTCGGGTGCGTTAGGGACAGGTTCCAGGATTCCGGTGAGTCCGTCTCATCGCTCGATAGCGGGCAGATAGATGGCTTCGTCTCCGACCTCTACGCAGCGTCCTTCGATCTCATGCAAACGATGGGAGAGGCGGAATGAAACGTTTCAGCCTGATCACGCGTCTCGGCAAGACCGATGCCGCCAAGGTAAACGTCCTGCAGCGTGACTCGTCGGTGCATGAGTTAGACTTTCTCGATGGTGACAACCGCCTAGCCTATGGTCTGGGCCAGGCGTTGGCCCAGCTGGCATCTCTCGGCCTCACCACGCCCGAGACCGCGATCGACCTCGCGCTCCTCGCCGGACTGGTTAACGCCGCCGACACGCGGGTATCCCGTGACATCAACGCCCAGGGCGGATGGACGCGGGAAATTGATCTGTACCTGCCTGTCAGCGATCCTGACCGCTGGTCCGCACAGGCAGACCATATCGGCAAGATGCTTCGTTTCCTGACCGGAGACCGTTGGCGGCTGTTCTTCAGGCTACGACCGAAGGAGGCATCCTCTCTCAGCGTGGCTACAGACAAACTTCCGTTGCACGGGCTGGACGAAGTCAGTCTCTTCTCTGGTGGCCTCGACAGTTTGATTGCGGCAATAGACTCGCTTACAGAAGGGACGCACCCACTGTTCGTCAGCCATTACTGGGACGCGGAGACGGCCAAAGCGCAGTCATATCTGTTAGAGCGGTTGGAGACGAAATTTGGTGACGAAGCCTTCAAATCGATGCGTGTCCGTCTGGGTTTCGACCGAAACGCGCTGGACACGGGTCAGACCGAAGACACGCAGCGAGGACGGTCGTTCCTGTTCTACGCCTTGGCCTCTCTGGCAGCCGCATCGTTCGGCACGAAGACGACCGTGAATGTGCCAGAGAACGGGCTGATCGCGCTTAACGTCCCTCTTGACCCACTCAGGTTCGGTGCGCTTAGTACCCGGACCGCGCACCCACACTTCATGGCGAGCATGCAGCGTTTGCTGGATGGACTCGGCTTACAGGTAAGTCTCAACAACCCCTATCGACACCGGACCAAGGGGGAGATGACCGACGATTGCGCGGACAAGGCCTATCTGAGAACTATCGTCGGCTCTTCGATGTCCTGTTCCTCCCCGGCCAAGGCCCGCTACAAAGGCCTCTCGCCGAGACATTGCGGCTATTGCGTCCCTTGCCTAATCCGCCGAGCGTCACTCAAGGCGGGGCTCGGATCGGACGACCCGACACTCTACACCGTCGAAGACCTATCGGCCCAGACGCTTCGCAGCGACAGGGCGGAAGGGGAGCACGTGCGCTCCTTCCATATGATGGTCGCCCGCCTACGCGAACGGCCGGAACTCGCGGGCATCCTCGTGCACAAACCTGGACCGTTGATTGACGCTCCAGCGGAGATCCCCGCCTATGCGGAGGTCTTTCGTCGTGGCGTGCTCGAAGTCGCCTCAATCCTCGACGATGTCAACGTCAAGCCAGGTTGATCCTTATGAAACCTGATTTCGTCGACTTCCATGCCCATCTCGATCTATATCCGGACCTCGCAGAGGCGATCCGAATATGTGACTCCTCAAGGACCGCAACGTTGGCCGTCACGACCACCCCAAGAGCATTTGCACGTAACAAGGAGTTGGCGGAGCACAGTCCGTTCGTGCGCGTCGCCCTGGGCCTGCATCCGCAGCTCGTCGCAGAACGCGCCTCTGAACTGGCTCTCTTCGCGGACCTGCTGCCCCAGACACGATATGTTGGTGAAATCGGACTCGACGCAAGCCCGCGCCACTACCGATCTTTTGAGGCTCAAAAGGAAGTGTTCGGAAAAATTCTAAAGCTCTGTGCTGAAGCTGGTGATAAAGTCCTAAGTCTGCATAGCGTCCGGTGTGCGAAGCACGTACTCGACATGGTAGAGGCCAGCTTACTTATGGGCCGTGGCGCTGTCGTGCTGCACTGGTTCACAGGTAGTGCCAGCGAGGCGCGAAGGGCCGTGGACATGGGGTGCTACTTCTCAATCAACGAACGCATGTTCGCAACACCGAAGGTTGATGCGGTGCTCAAGGGCATACCGACCGACCGATTATTGACGGAGACCGACGGACCATTCGTCGAACGTGACGGTGTGCCGGTTCAGCCAGGTGATGTTTCGAAGGTCGTTGACCTATTAGCGTCAAGTATTGGCGACACACCTCTCGAAATCCGGAAACTTCTAGCTCGAAATCTACGCAACTTAGTTTCCTAGAAAAGAAGCTGCAAAGACTCTCTCAAACATTGGGGTGCTGGATTGTTCGTGAGGTTTCACCTACCCCGTCAACTGTTTGCCAAGCCGCTTCAATGCGACACGGTCCTCTGCGGTCATCGTGAAGTACCTCGCCGGATAGTCAGGCGAGTATGTGCGGCTCACACGACCTTCGCCAATCTCTGCCACGATCATCCCTGCTGCCGGGTTGAACCGCCTTTGGTCCATTCCGCTTTGATCATGTAAGTCGGATAAGCTCACTGAGCCATCTCCCGCCAAAACGAGATCGACGAGATGCAAAGCGTCTGTGATCGGGCTCGACTTCAAGACAAGGGGGTCAAAAACCAGAAAGAGCTCCTCTGCCGTTTGGATGCGTGGGAGGCGCGTTCCAATTACATGCGACAGCACGACACAGCCCTCCATTTCAAGCTCAGCTAACGCCTCCTTCAGCTCGCCTTCTTCCATATCCGAAAATGCCGTTAGAATGCCCTCCTCGTCGATATTGTCAGGCATACCAGAAACCGAATGTTCACAGAGCCAACGGCCAATCCTGGATGCCAGACTACCAAGATCCCCAACTGTGCCTTCCTTAGTCTCGGGTTCGTTCCTGCCGCCCGTTTCCTCCTTAGCCTTCGGGGCAATCGGATAGCTTAAGTCCCCAAGCCAATCATCCAGCGCTGAAATCACTAGTTGGCACAACCTGGCGAACTCTCGAATGTCAGACCCAACTAGTTCCACGGTTTCACCCAGGCGCGCGTCTCGCGCGTTTTCTGCGAACTTGGCATCAACCACACCGAGATTGTGTCCGATCACATGCCGCTTCTGAATATTGAGATTGAGCAGCTCTCGCTCGTCCTCGGACAGCACGCAGAACGGATTGAAGCCAAATTCAGCATAGCGTTTTTGAGCCCTTTCGACATTCTGAAAATCGTTGCGCACAGGTTTGGCAGGCACAACACCTGATTCTTCCTTAGAAACCCTGTGAACGTAGACTACCTTTTGCACCGCTTCAAAGGCGGTCAGAACATCTTCATGCGCGTTACCCAAAAGACGGTACGCAAGTTCCTGTCGGTCTTCACCCAGATCCTCTGCTATCCGGGCTTGCTGCAAGACGAGCTCGACTTCTCGCCCGAAGTGAAGTGCGATATTTGGGGCACCGCAGTCCGGACAGTAGAGCGCAATCGCGAAGACACCATAATCCCGCCCGCAGCAGTCACAAATAAGAAGGCGCATGAGATCACGTCGACCAAATTGCGGGTTTGGGCGACGTGTACGTGTACCTGGTTTGATAGTGATCCCACCGCGGCTTTTCTGAGCAACGCCTTTGAGCATTTCCGAAAATGCAGATTCGACGTCTTGCATTGCCGCATGTTTGACGATCTTGATCGCGGCCTCCTGGTCCTTCGGATGCGTGAAGTCCCCGTCATCGCCGATGACACCACTGTAAGGACATACAGTCTTTGTCGTCCCTGGTTCCTGCCTCATCCGCTCACGCTTGTGCTCTTCGACGAAAAAACCGGCTTCCCTATTGCCAAGAACGAAGTGTCGGGGATGCGCGATTTCATTCGGAGAATAGCGGTAAACGCGTCCGTCCGGTGTTTGAGGCAGCGGAATAGCTAGCTGCATTTTGGATCGTGTGCCGCCCACCTTGTATTTTTTTAGGCTTTTCATTTTCATCAGTCAGCCCCCACTCGTTCGAATTTCTTGGAAGGAAACACACATCATTTCGCCATTGTACGTCACATTCTGCCTGTCCTGCACCAAGCTGACTACTGGTATCATCAGTCCTCGAAGTACTTCTTAGCTTGCGGGTGCTCCCTAAGCTGTTCAGGCCGGTAGGGCTTCACTTCACCAACTTGAGGCACAGAGTCAGCCTTTAGCCGCTGAATTACCGATGGGTGCAGCTTAAAAATTGGATCGACGATACGTGGTTTGGCCGGCCACTTCCTCTTTAGTGGGCCGAACTTGAACATGTATGTTTCTTCGTGTTGAAGAGCGACTGGATCCGGAGATCGGAAAAGAATGCTTTTGTTTATCATTATCTCAGGTACGCATTCCTTCAACTCGCTGACCATCCAGTCCAACGCAATGTCACTGAGTCGAGATTCTGGTTCCAGATAACTGCCGCCCACATCGCTGTGGCACCCGGCAAACCATACTTGTTTCAACCATTCGGGCTTTCTGCCTGCTGTTTTCGCCGCCTCGGCTTTCATCGCCCACTTAACCCGTGGGAAATCTCTCCGATGCTCGTCTATGGCCAATGCATGACGGGCAAACCCAACATCGGAATCTAGCCACTTGTCATAGTTTTTGCGGTTCCAGACTGCTCTGTGACCGTGTTTCCAGATTGACCACCAATCGCGTGGATTCGAGATTCTCAATGGCTTTTCGGGATCGGGAGAAAAATACTTGAACTGCGACCAGCGCAACTTGATGTACCAAAATGAAATGACCGCCAGTAACACTCCTGGAGCGGACCAAAATATCCAATGCCAAGACCAGTACAAGGCCGCAGAGAACACACCGCCAAGCGCCACCAAACTCGCGATTATGAGATACCCAACAACTACATTTCCGAGCGCTGCAACTGTATCAAAGACGCCTATAAACGTGGGTTGTACGTTGCCTTGAACATCTTCCTCCGCACCTGGGACGAAACTACCGTACTTTCGTCGAAACCGCCTTCCGAGCTCTTCCCTTCGGGTAAAATAGGGTTCCTGACCGCGCGAGTATCCGTTCCCATGATTATAGACGAAATTGACTGCGTCGCTTGCGATCTTCCTAAGCGGCGCTCCATAGCGTGGGACAGCAGATCCATCCGGCATTTTGGTTGGGATGCCACAGAGGTTCATCACGTTAGCTACGGCGCGTGCGGTGTATGCACCACGTGAAAAACCAAACACAAGGATGCGATCACCTGGTTCGTAGTAGGAAATTATTTTTTCGTAGCAATCGATAACGTTTTCATCGATTCCTGTGCCTACTGCCGCAGAAAGCACGTTGCGCACTCGCTGAAACGTCAACCCGCCAACTTCTCCCGCCCCGAGGCCTGCGTCATAGAAGCAAACCTGTTCGGATGGCTTGATCGGGGAGGATGGACCGGGCCTGGCCGCACGATACAACTTATAGACATTTGAGAGCCGTTGGTCTGGCTTCATGCCACCGACTTGTCCGGTCCCATCCGAGAAAATTAAAATGTTCTTCGGCATGCAATTAACCCCGCTTCGTTCTTAATTTGTTCCTCTAAATCGCTATTCGCTGGTTGTCGTAAAGTCAATTAAACTCGCCAGACCAAATCTGGGGATCACAGAGATCTTCACAATCAGCGCCCATGGGAATTGGATACCGTTGGCGCTAGGCTTGAGCGCGCGAAAACGGACTACGAACCAATATGAATAACTAAATCCCTTCTCGTACGCCGTTCTTGCTCCGCTCCATAGTTGCCTCCAACGTATCAAGACCATCGACAGCGGAGCGCATGTGCGCCTCATCAACGACGCTCGCAGCCTCGGCAACCGCAACCTGGCTTCCAAAATCCATCTCCATCTGACGCTGTTCCTCATCGATAACGGCTTGAACGACAGGCGCGGTCTTTCTTGGGGCGACGTCGGTTTGCCCTGACGGTTGACTGCCCGCTTCTGGGCGTGTGGTCTCCACAACGGCGTCAGGTCCACTTGGTCCGTTCGCGGGTGAAGTCATCGGCTTGGCGCGCACACTCAGCGGCAGCGTGCCCTGCGACCCACCTCCCCCCGGCTTCGGAAACGGCAACTCGCCCGTCTGCGCCGCGTGGATCGCCTTGAACAGCCGATCGTCAAAATACTGGATCCGCTTTGCACGGACCGGCATCTGGGCATCGATGACCATGACGATTTCATCGAGCGGCAGGCGGCGCGCCTCGTCTTCGGGCAGCAAGGAACTTTCTTCTGTCCGTGTGGATTGGCTGCGGCCCTCGAAGGGGTTCTTACCGATGGACTGGGAGCGCGTGATGACGGTCTTCGTGGTCTTGCCGACCGCCTTGCTCAACTCTTCGACGGTTTTTTCATCAGATGGCGTCAGATAGAGCTTCACGCCGGCATTGCCCTGCAGGGCGCGCCGGGTGTTCTCGCCGTAGATTTCATCGAGGGCGGGGATGGTTTGGGTGACCACGGCCAGGTGACCACGATAGGTCCGCAGGGTTTCGATGCTCTCGACCACGATGGGCATCTTGCCCAAGCGATTGAACTCGTCGAGCATGATCATTACGGGCCAGGGCTCGTCTGGCCCAGGGTCTTTTTCCTGCATGGCCGAGAGAAGATCGGAGAAGAATAGCCGGATCAGGGGCGCGAGGGGTTTGACCATCAGCGGCTGGACCACGAGATAGACCGAAAAGGGCTTCTTGCGGATCGTTCGGAAATCAAAGTCCGACACCGCCGTCGCCTCATCTATGGCCGGGTTCTGCCATTGATCGAGCCCCGAGGTCATCAGGAGCGAGACGTAAGAGGTCAGCGTATCGTTGTTGGTCGAGGCCAGCCGGGTGAAGATCAGCTTGGCGGCCCTGTTATCGACCTCATGGCCCCGCGCGAAATACTCTTTTTGCTTGTTCCCGCCCGAAGCCGCAATGCGGTAGATCTCGCCCAAGGTCGGACGCTTGCGCTGGAAGGCCAACAGGCCTGCCGCGACGAAGAGATCGATCCCGCCTTTGAGGAGGCCCTGCACCCGGTCATTGTCGCTCTGCAGAAAGAGCGTCGCCAGGAGCTGCAATTCCATCTGCTGGCGCGCGGGATCTTTCAACTCATAGATGCGCAAGAGCGGGTTGTAGCGATGCGTGCGCTTGCCCTCCCAATCGGTCGGGGCAAAGCGATAGACCTTGTCGCCTTGGGCTGCACGGTGCCGCGCCGTGGCCTCGAAACACTCTCCCTTTACATCGAGCGTCACGGCGGAGCCTTGCCAGGTCAGCAGGTTCGGGATGACAAAGCCCGTGGTCTTGCCACGGCCCGTGGGTGCCACGATCAGCGCGTGGGGGAAGACCTTCGAGCAGATGTAGTTGGCCCGGGAGCCCGGCGGCCCCAGCTTGCCGAGGATAAACCCGGTGCCAGGCGCCCCGAAAAAGCCGTTGGCCTTCATCTCGCGCGCAGTCTGCCAATGGGTCTGGCCAAAGCGTGTCAGGGCGGACCCCGAGAGGGCGAGGCTCAGCATCAGGCCGGCGGCGGCGAAGCTGCCGATAATCAGGTGGATGAGTTGGGCATCCTCCGGGCGGCGATCGAGGATCGCCAGATAATTCTGCGCGATATAGGCAAAATCGATCTCGGCCCCGAAGCCGAGATCCTGGTAGGTCAGCACCGCCGAGGCGATGGTATAGCCCATGGCCCCGGTCACCAGCGTTACCAGCAAGACCCCTGTTGCGATCCGCGCTTTTCCCATGGAGGCGCTCAATGGACCTGACCCCGCTCGGTCTCGCCATCCACGTCTGTGGCGCGGTGTTTTTCATACTCGGCGTCGGCAAGATCATCAACCACCTGGCGCAAGGCCTCAGTATTGGCCGTCGCGGCATCGGATTGAAGATAAACCTTGGCGACATAGAGCCGGTCGAGGCGGTCGTCGAGAACCTTGTCCAGCGCATCGGCATCTCCGGATGTGAGCCGGCCCAATTGGCGGTCATCCAGCACCCGCGCGATCTCGTCGCGGAAGGCGTCCCGCTCCGCCTCGGTCTCGAAGGGCGCGGACAACTCCCCCGCCCGCTCATGGTCCAGAACACGCGCAATCTCGTCTGCGAGGCGGTCGACACGTTCATCAGGCCGCATCGCCGTTTCATCACCGGTTGCGAGAATGTCGTCGCGCGTGCCAAGCCCAAGCCCCTCGCGCATCTCGGTTTCGCGGCGGACCTGATTGATGACCTCCGTGTCGCGTATCTCGATGACGGCCGCATAGGTCGCGCCGAGCCCGCGGGCGAGGTGGGACGGCATGTCCGGATAGCGCTCCCTGAAGTCATCTGCAACAGCATCTGCAACGGGCGTGCGGACGTCGCGTCCCTCCATGATCCGGTCGACCTCGCGGGTGATCTCGCTCGCGCGGGCCGCATCGGTGATGGTCTCCCTGTAGGGCTCAGACCGGTCGATCACATCGCCGGGACGTGCGAGCAAGTCGGGGTATGCTGCGAGATACGCGCGCTGCTCGGTCGAGATCCGGCGCTCCGCCCGCGAGACAACCTCCCAATCCCGGTCCTCGATCTGCTGCGCTGTCAGGCCCTCTGCGCGCATCTCCTGACGGATTGTCTCTTCCATCGCCCGGACCGCGCCCTCATGATAATGGAACCGCTCGCTGACCGGTTCCGCTTCCATGACACCATCCCGGCGCAGCACGTTCTCCCGCTCCAAGAGCGTGCCAAGTTCGACGTGCACATCGTTGAGAATGTCGCGCGCCTGTTCCAGATCGGCGCGGCGTTCGAGGTTCAGATCGCGCGCCTCAGCCACCTTGGAGAGATCATTGGCGATCCATTGATGCTCGAGCGCTGCATTTGAGGCGCCCGTCTCGATCCGGGCCACCACTTCCGATGTGCTGATCCCGGTGCCCCGTAGTGCCGCGTCAATGCGCGATCTCAGGTCGGGCTCGGCCAGTCGCTCGCGCTGGCTGGCGTCGATATTGGCTTCGGAATAGATCCCGCCCTCCGAGGGAGCCTCTGAGAGCGTGGATGAACGCAATCCGAGAGGCTGCATGTGCTGGACTTGCGTCTGGATCTCGATGAGACGTTTTTCCAGCACGGGACGTTCCGCGTCAGACTTCTCGGCGATCATGCCCTGCACCCGCGCGAGCTTCTCCGCATAGAGGCTTCTGAGATCCTCAAAGCTTTGATCCTCGGCCATATACACATCTCCTGTTCGGTCCACCTGCCCGCCATGCGCCAGCACCTCGCCCGCGCGGAAGAGTGCCGCGGCGATGTCTTCCCGGGCCTCCCGGGAGGCCTCTGCGGCAAGCGAATGGTAGACAGTTCTGGTGTTGGCGATTTCCGCCAGCGTCCGGGTCAGGTCCTGCCCCACGCGCTCGCGCTCGCGCGGTGTGCGCCCCTCTTCTTTCGCGGCGTAGACCTCGCTGGTGCGAGCCGGGTAATGCACGACGCCGCGATCCACCCGCCGCGTGGCTTCCAGCCGCACACCATACTTTTCCGCCTCCTCGACCATGGCGAGGCGGAAGTCGTCATAGTTGAAGCGATGGTTGCGCCCCAGAAAGAAGAACTCGCCTTCCTGCGAGCGGCGGTTCAGCACCAGATGCGCATGAGGGTGATCGCGGTCCTCATGCACCGCGATGATGTAGTCGAAATGCCCCGCGTCGGTCTGGAAGAACCGCTCGGCCACATCGGTTGCGATGTCGCGCACGTCCTCGCCGCGCGTGCCAATGGGGAACGACATGAGCATATGGGTCGTCTGGCCCAGCTTGGGCTTGAAGCCCGCATCCCACCGCTTGGCAAAGCGCTCGGTGAGGTCCTTGATGTCGCCTGCCTCGAGCTTCGCCTTGCCATCCAGGAACCCGCTACTGTCGACGATATGGGTGGACTTGGTGGTGAGGTAGTCGAGCTGGTTTGCAAGCTGCGATTTGGTATGCGTGCCCCCGCCCCGGATCGCCTTGAAGACCGCTGGCCGATGCCCTGCTGCCGCACGCGTAAGCTGGGTCTGCTTGGCCACGTGCAGCCCCTGCATCGAGCCCCGGACGCGGCTCCAGCCATCCCGGAAGACCTCGCCCGTGACGGCATGGACGGCATCATTCAGCCGCATGGGCAAACTCCCTCAGCGCGGCCGTAGCCTGCAGCTGCATCGCGTCCCGACGGCGGCGCAGAAGCAGATCGATCTCGTCAGCGGAATCCAGAATGAACCGCGCCAGCCCGCGCATCTGCGCAAGGCGCAATTCGGTGAACTCGGCACTCGTGCCTCCCCCGGCCCCCTGCCCCATCCGGTTGGCCCGCGTCATCTGCTTGGCGATCTGCGCGACCCCATTGCCAACCTCGTGCAGAGAGGCGCGATAGCGCGCCATTTCAGCTGCCATCTGCGCGTCCGGAACGAACACCCCGCCTGCCGCCTGAATGAGCCGCCGCAGCCCCTCGGCCCGGCTCTCGATCCCCGCCACGGCCAGCACTTCATCGAACGCCGCAAGCTCCGCAGCCGTGACCTTCACACTGACCGCCGAGACCGGGATCGCAGCATCCGCCTGGCGCTCGGCATCAGCTTTGAGCGTGTACTGGATTGCCCGCACCGACACGCCAAACCGTTCCGCCAGCACTGAAGTGGAAACGCCTTCCGCAGCCTCGCGAACGATCTCCATGCGGTCCGCATCTGTGAGACGTTTTGAGCGCGACATACGAAGAAAGACCCCCTATTTCCTGCCACCTTCCACCAAGGCTGCTCCCACCTTACGATAATATACCAATCTGTCAATTATATACTTACGTCGCATTCAGTCTCAGGCAGCCTTGGTGTCCGCTTCCCCCGCGGCCCGCAGGGACGCGGCTCTGTCGCCCTCACCACCAGGCGACTCACCTGTCCTAGGAGTCCCGTCCACCAGCACCGTCCGAGGGTCTGTCCGAACACGCATGTGTTCGGACGGAACCGCGGGCGGGCGCAAACCCCACCGACAGGGCGGACAGGCAGGGTCAAGGAGGGCCAGATTTGGCTCCGCCAAATCTCTGCCGCAAAAACCGGGAGGCCCTGGCCGATAGGTTTTTGTAGATGGCCCCCTTGAGGCTGACTGGCCGGTCTGTCGCGGCCTGATCATTCCGGGGGAAATGCGTCCGTTGAATGCGCAGCGACCGGCATCCCTGGAACAGGGACAGGGCCGCCCCAAGATCGTCCTGGGGCGGCCCATCCTCGTCAGAGGATTCAGTCCTGGGGATCCTTCGCGCTCGGCGGGAACATCACCAGCTCCGAGACCGCGACCGGGAAGTCGAGCTTGAGGCTGAAAAACGCCGAGCCATCCCCGTTGCGGGTGTTGCGAAACATGGCACCCACGCGTTGGAAGCGGGTGCGCTCCTGGCCATCGGTGTCGGTGAACGTGACGGGGACGGTGGCGACGTAGTGGTTGGTCATTTGGGTTACTCCTTGTTGCGATGGGGATCACCCAGCACGGGGGCAAGAGGCCAGGACGCAAGTGCAAATGCGGAGGGTCCGCGGCCCGCCGTGGAAGCCGTATTTGTGCTTGCCGGAGCGAAGCGCAGGGCACGATTGGGCCGACCCCGTGCGATCCACATCTATGAGCAAAAAGGAGTTATCCGGATGACCCCTGCCATCACGCCGCCGCCACCATCCGCGTCCTCGTCCCGCCGAACCTGGCCGGGGTGCTGACGAAGCCCGCCCGCGTGGGTGCGATGTTCCGAAACACCCCCCGAGGGTTGTGCAGGTCTTCAGCCTCAAGTGCGACGTCTCGACCCCTCGCGTCTTGCCCCGCTGACGATGTGCGTGAGGTGCGCACCATCCCCAGCCCGTACCGATGCGGATGGGCCGCACGCTGACGGACCGGGTAGAGGGATAACGGTGCTGGCCGCCGTGAGCTACCGATCAAGTGTGACCGATCGCACGCGCCATGAGACATGACGAAAGGGCCGCGCCAAGCGCGACCCTCTCTCTTCACTCCTGCGACGCCGTCTTCGCTGGGTCCGCAACCCGCATGACCGTCAGGCCTTTCGCTTCCGCTTTCTGCCCGAGGTTCAGCGCGACCCCGTTGCCGCCGAAGAGGACAACCCCCGTCGCCGCGAACTTGTCGTCCAGCATTTCGTCGTTGCATTTGAACGGTGCCGCCCGGCCGTGTGCGGACCAGCGCGGATCGAAGCGCGCCTGCGCGACCCCGCGTGCGCGCGCCCACCGGGCCGCGATCATCTCCGCCCCGTGCTTGCCACCCTTGTGGCAGAGGAAGATCTCCTGGTTTCGGTTCTGCTTGATCCGTTCGCGAACCTTGTCGAGCGTGTTGAAGATCACATCGACATCGGTCCAGTCGGTGGCGCCTGAGACGATCAGGGGCACCCCCTCGACTTTCGACTTCTCGGCGGTTTCACGGTCGTGCTGCTCCAGAAGCTTCCGCGCCTCGAAGACCGCCCCGGTCTCTTGCGCCCGGACGCTTGCGCGCGACCCGGCTGCCGGGATGAAGGCGTGGCCCGTCTCGATCTCGTAGCATTCCGCCGCTGCCTCGCTCATCAGCTCGATGGCGCTGACAATCTCGCGCAGCTGCAGAAAGCGCGCCTGCGCCTCTTCGAGCGCGGTCTCGGCGACCTCCGATCCGTCGTGGGATTTTGCCAGCGCGCCGATCTTATCAGCGGTGTGGTCGACCTCCTTGCCGAGCGCCACCTTCCGGCGCTGGAGGATCGTCGCGAGCCCATGGGCCAGCGGTTCGATTTCTGCCTCGAGGCCGGTATTGCGCAATTGACCGAGCAGGGTCTCGAAACTCTCGCGGATGATGTGGTCGGTCAGGATGTGATCCTCGGGGATCGGCAGGTGGGCGTCCTTCTCGGTCAGTCCGAAAAGCTCGATGGTCTCGTAGGTGTTTGTAGTGTCGTAAGCCATGTCTGGTCTCCAGTGTTCGGTTGCAAGGCCACCACGTGAGTGTGGGGGCATGGCCGAATGCCTGGTTTCCGAATCTGCCCGGGTCAGGGACGGCGCAGCCGCCGGCTTGCCGGGCGCAAAAGTTTTCCGCGCGCAGCACCCGACACACGCGCACCCTCACGCACGGGACCGCCCCAAGCCACCCGCTCCGCCCTCGCCGAAAAGTTTTGCGATCCTTGACGCGGGCTGATTTGGGGGCCATCCGGAGGATATGCTTCCGCACTCATGTGTGTGTGTTTTGACGGTAGGTTTGCCCGACCCAAGCAGGCAAACGGCCCGACCGGACGCGGGAGACGGATGAAGCGGCGGGATCGTTTTGGCCTGAGGCCAAAACAGACCAGAGCGCAATCCGGCGGAGCGGCCGGGGAGGGACGTGCTCGCGAGGCGGGCAAACCGGGATGCCAGGCGCGACGCCGCGGTGAGGCCGCATGGCCGAATGCGCGACGGACCGTAGGGCCGTTCTCCCCTGCGACACGCGAAGCCGAGCTGGGGAGGCCGCAAGGCCTAAACAAGCTCGACCTGTAGGCGACTCCGCTGCCAGCTATACGAAATCCTATCACAGCATGCGACGCGGGCGGAAAGCCGACTTTCGAGGCGACACATTAGTTGTCGCTTCAACGACGTGATCGCGACAGCCCGTTCCGGAAATGACGCCTGCAGGTCTTTAGAAACAAACACAGCCAATTTTGTACCTGTGCTCTAAATTTTATGTTGGGATACTAAATCGGCATGTTGGTGAGGTAAATCTTGGGTGTAAGCCGGAGTGAATGGCGATATATAGACGTTATGCTTATCGACTTCTCTGCCTTATCGCCCTCTGAGTTCGAGGCGCTTTCAGCCGACCTTATCGGTCGTGCTCTTGGCATCCGCTTCGAGCAATTCGGCGAAGGAGCCGATGGTGGAATAGATGGACGCCACGCGCCGGAGGCGGAAAGCCTAACGATTCTGCAAGCCAAGAGATACGAGAGATCTGCCATCACAGCTTTGAAGCGTGAGATGAAGAAGGAGCGAGCGAAGATCGATCAGTTGGCGCCGGATCGCTACATACTGTCGACGTCCGTAGCGATGACCCCACAACGGAAGCAGGACCTCGCGGAGATTTGCGGCCCCGCCATTCGATCTCCAGGAAACATCTTCGGGCGCGAGGATCTTGAGGCGCTGCTGCGCGCTCATCCTGACATCGAAGAGGCTCATCCCAAGCTATGGACCCCCGCTAGCGGGCGTACGCTGAAGCGAATGCTAAATGAGACGCTGGATGAGCGCGACGACCGCTTGAAGCCTCCTTCGGTACTTCAAGCGTTGCTTCCAAAGCCAGGGATCGGCAGTAATGTGGAGGCGGAGGCGGAAGCGCAACGGGATACTTTGTTCCTGGTCGGAGCACGCCCCGACCACGATCAGTTCATTCTATGGCTCGGCCCAAAGCTCGAAGCGCACGAGTATCGCGTTTTTTCCGAGATCCTGACACTCGAGCCTGGAGACAGATGGCACAAGGAGATTGGAGTGGCACTGGAGCACCGCGCTGCGAAGGTGCTAGCGGTGGCGGGCGCTGCCACTCGCGCCAACGAAGACGCTATGGATCTAATCGACAGGGCGAAAACGCTTGCGGCAAGTCTCGGCGACGCTCGCTTGATAGTCCCGCTGCGGATCGAGGAGGGGGCCAAGATTGATGGACTCCGTGATGCGACGCCTGCCGATTTCTCGCGCGGTTGGGCAGAAGGACTTTCGAAGCTTCTCGAGACGCTGCGCCGCCAAGGTGTGACGTGCCGACGTGAGAACATCGCGGTCGCAGCTCAATGGGACAGCTTCCGAAAGCGTGGTGCTGTTCCGCTGGTGCGCGAGCCCGAGTCCTTGGTCTCAAATTGGATCCAGATCTTGGAAATGCCCAATGAACTCCACTTCTACGAGGCGACAGGAGCGGTTCAAAGCGACGTCCTCAAAAGGCGGGTGCGAGGGCTGTCGTTTCCCGCCGTCGCACATGAGCGAGGGGTGATCACTTTTGCAGCGCCGCCTGATGTTGAGGAAAGCCTCGGAGGTGTGGCGAAGTTGCGGCTGCGGACATCCGTGCCGGTTGAGGATGCGGTGGATAAGGGTATGCCCGAGATCGGTGTCGCGGGGCGCGATCTCTCGAACATGCTCACGGGCCTGCTGCGCGATGCCTGGGAACGGCACTGCAGGAAGATTGGCATGGTCGACTATGCTTATTCCAACGGCGATGGTTTCCATGTTGCCCCTACCCAGGTCAAGATCGGTGAACAGGTATCTTGGGGCAGGCAGGGCAAGCCGCGGCGGTCAATGCTGCGCAACATCGCCCGAAAGCATATCTGGTCCTATGGTGTGACGGCGACCCCTCGGAACTGGCCGTTCTGGCACTTCCGCCTTAAGGCGCGTGTTCTGTTCGCAAAAGACAACGATACGGAAGAGGGCGAACGCATAGATGACCCGAAGAAGATGCATCGTCTCCGCAGATCGGGCTGCAAGGGTTGGCGCAACAAGCAATGGCATGGACGCCTTCTGGCATTCCTTCAGCTCATGTCCGGCGAGTCGGCCTATATTCGGGTTTCGCTGGCTCCGGGCCAGGACATGCTTCTTTCATCTGAGCCCATTCTGTTCACGTCACCGGTCAGCACTGCTCTTCCTGACGTGGGCGACCCTGATGCCGAAGAGCAGGACGAAAGCACGCTCGGGCGGCCCGTAGCTGATGATGAAGATGCGGAAACCGAAGGAGACGGTACATGAGGTTTCCCGAGGCAAATTTGATCGTGGATCATTTTGATGAGCCAGAACTCGACTTCTGCCATGACCAAAGAAGCCACCACCCAAAGGATGGCCTTTTTCTATACGGACCTCATGACGGGCCAAAGAAGCTTCGAGAGGTTCGGATTGGGGTTGTCGGAACGTCGGCCGGGATCGGCCACTTCCGCTCGTGGAGTCGACGACTACTTTCAGGGATACCAGTGCCGCCTCCGGGGCCAACGGAGAAGAAGGACCGTCTTCATCTCGCGGATTTCGCCGGGCTCGAAGAGACATTCGGCGTTACGTTCGATCCAAATCGGGTCAGGGCCTTGACGGTCGATTTCGACGCCATCGAACGCGCAACTAGGGTGCAGAACATACACGAAGCCGTCGATGCAGTTGCTCGTATCTACACTGAGCGCGTCAACAAGTTCAGGCGCAACGAGGAGGGATCGATCGACGTTTGGATATTCGTCGTGCCCGAGATAGTCTACGAACGCTGCCGTCCGGAATCGAGGCGGACCGGTCTAACCCTGGTCGCTGGACAAACGCCCAAGAAACAACGTGCTAGGTCACCCCAATCGTTCCTTTTCATGGACGAACGGTTCGATCCGCGTATTGAGAATGTATTTGACGATATTCCAGATTTCCGTAGGCACATTAAAGCGACCTTGCTCTCGATTGCACCCTCTCAGATCCTGCGCGAGTCGACCCTCGAGCCAACGGCGTTCGTAAACAGTGCTGGCTATCCGAAGCGAGGCACCCAAGACGCTGCGACAGTGGCGTGGAACATCGCGACCGGGCTTTACTACAAGACCCAAGATCGCCCGCCCTGGCGGCTTTCAAACGTGCGCGAAGGGGTGTGCTACATCGGGATGGTCTACAAGAACCTTCCGAACAACCGCGACAATCACGTTTGTTGCGCGGCGCAGATGTTTTTGAGTGAAGGCGATGGCGTGGTGTTTAGAGGCGCAAATGGCCCTTGGAAGACTGGCAAGTACGAGTACCATCTCAATGCCAGTGCTGCGGAAGAACTTCTAGGAACTGTGATCGAAGCGTATCGGGACCTTCACTCCGAACCGCCGAAGGAGCTCTTTATCCATGGGCAGGCATCATTCAACGACGAGGAATGGCATGCCTTCTGTCGCGCGGCACCTAAGGAAACAAATGTCATTGGCGTACGGATCAGGCCAACGGGTGGTGATGCGAAGCTCTTCCGTGAAGGCGACTACCCGGTGATCAGGGGAACGGCTCTGAATTTAGACGAGAAGAACGCCTACCTTTGGACGAGCGGTTACGTACCGCAGCTGGATACGTATATCGGGCCTGAAACACCCAACCCGCTTATGGTGACGATCTTGCGCTCAAAGCATCGTCAGCCAGACATGCGGACGGTTCTTTCTGACATCATGGGACTGACAAAGATCAATTACAACTCGTGCAACTTCAACGACGGGCTCCCAGTAACGGTGCGATTCGCGAAGATGGTCGGCGACATCCTTGTGATGGGTTCCGCGCGGGAGGGCGGACCACAGCCATTCAAATACTACATTTAGTGGGGCTGTTTTCGGGTGTGTGTTCGGGCGCGGTGCAGTCTGTCCTAAAGGCTGCCGCCATCTTATGTTTTCGGGCCGTTCGCAACCTGGCCGCGGCAGGCAAATCACTAACGGACCCTACTTTCATGCAAACGGACATTGAAAAAGGGGAACCGTGGTCCCACGGCTCCCCTTTGGGTTCAGATCGTCTCCCCCTCGCGTGCCGATCAGGCAACCAGCGACAGCCCCGCGCCCCCATCCTGCGGTTGCTCACCGCTGTCGATGAACGGGATGATCGAGAAGGTCTGCCCGCCGCGCTGATCTTCGTTCTGCACGGCGTTGACGCGCAGGTCGCCATCAGCCGTGTTGATCAGCAGCGACAGGTAGTCATTGCCGGTGCGGCTGCTTTTGGCCATCCAGGCCGAGCCGACGCGGATCGGTGCGCCCCGGGGCGAGCTGACCTCGATCCGGTAATCGGGGTGGGTCTCCTCGGATTTGTAGCTGTTCTCGATCAGCATGAACTCCAGATCGAACATCATGTTGGCGATGTAGCCCGTGAAGGCGTTGTCGGCGTCCATGGCGGTGAGCTCGCCCGAGAGCGAGCCGGATTTCATCAGGCCGTTCGAGACCAGCGGGATGATCTCGAATGCGCCGCTTTGGGCCGCGCGCGCCTCTTTCGTCTGCACCGCGTTGACCCGGAAGGGGCCCAAGCCGACATCGATCTGCATCGAGATGTAGGGGTTGCCGCTGGTATTGCCGGTCTCGTTCCAAGCCGTGCCGATGCGCACCTTGCGGCCTGATTTGTTGACTGCCGTCACGTCAAAATCCGGGCTGCGTTCGGACATCTTGGCCCGCGCCTCCAACTGGATGGCGATGTCAAAGCGTGCCCCGTGGATCATGCCGGTGTACTGAGCGGCTGCGGTCTCGACATTGCGGGTGAGGGTTCCTGCGAACATGGGATGGTTCCTTTTGGATTGGCCGGTGCCTGACGTTTTTGCCAGCGCATCCGGGATTGCTTTCTCGACCCCTTGAGGGATCACAAATCAGAAAGCCTGCTTGTATCTTTAATGGTGCGACGGTTCCCCCAGCGGAACGTCGTAATCTGGGAACGGCATTGCTAACCATCCCAGGGGAAGTTGGACCGAAAGCCTGCGGGTAATAACGTACCGAAGGAAAGAATGGTCGGCTTCCAAAGATGGAACTGTTCTGAACAGATGGAGGGGAGTCACCGATGTCCCGGATACAAGAAAAGAAGACCATCACAACGGCGGCGTCCCCATTCATTGTCATTGGGATCGACGTCAGTAAAGACCAGCTGGATGCGTATGTTTCGCCTGCTGGCAATCATCACAGCTTCAAGAATAACGCTGGAGGCGTTGCCGAACTGGTCAACTTCTGCCGAGATCACGATGCCGATCTCGTAGTCCTCGAAGCGACAGGACGCTATCACAGGATGGCGCACGAAACGCTTCATGATGCTGGTGTGAAGACTGCTGTCGCGAATCCAGCTCGAAGCAGGAGCTTTGCGAGGTCGGTAGGCCGCCTCGCCAAGACCGACAGGATCGATGCGCAAATCCTGGCCGAATATGGTGAAAGAGTTCGGCCTCCGGCGAGCACGCCTCCTTCCAAGCTTCAAGCAAAAATTGCCGAGATTACAGTCGCTCGCAGGCAAATCGTCGATGAAATAACGATTCTGAAACAACAACAAACACAGGCACTGGACGAACTGGTGATCGCGCAAATTGAGGCGCGAATTTCTTTGTGCCAGCGTCACCGCAAAGATCTCGAACAGCTATTGGCGGAATTGATTGAAGAAGATGATGGCCTCAAACGAAGACATGAAATTCTCACATCAATCCCTGGCATCGGTCTGACCACCTCCGCAACACTGATCTCCGAGCTCAACGAACTGGGCGGTGCCAATGCCAAGCAGATTGCATCTCTTTCTGGCGTTGCGCCCATGAACCGAGATTCAGGCAGCTTCCGCGGAAAACGCAAGATCGGCGGCGGACGCAAACCGGTGAGAGACGTCATGTATATGGCTGCAGTCGTCGCGATCCGCTGGAACAAGGACATGGCCGCGTTCTATCAGCGCCTCAAGAAAGCGGGCAAACCTTTCAAAGTCGCAATCACGGCTGTAATGAGAAAGCTCCTCATACTTGCGAACACGCTTCTCAGCGAAAATCGGCTTTGGTCGGAAACGCAGCCTTGATTTTCAAGACAGATGCTTTCCTTTCAGCCCCGCCCACGGGTCAGAGCTGCCGTCCGAGTGGGAATGCCCCCGCGCCTCCTGGTGCTACGCCCCTCCCCTGCCCGTCTGGTCTTGATTGGCTGCCCGGATTTTCCGCGCCGTCCTCCGATCGCGCGATGAAGAACTCCGCCTCTTTACCGTTCAACCGTTGCCCGCCCCGGTCGGTCAGACCGATGCAGCTACCGTTCGGCACATAGGTGATGAGGTACTGACCGAGCCGGTCCTTGTGGACAACGTAGCCGGTATTGGCCCAATGCACGGTCTGGCCGGCATCGACGGGGTAGTGCCCCGGGAAGTGGTGTAGGAACTGGCGTCCACCTGCTTCTTCATAGCTGGTGTTGCTCGTTCACTGAGCGGCGATCATCGCCGTCTCACTATCATTGTTGCACAGGGCGGCCAGCTTTTCCACGGGCATGTAGCGGCGGGAGACGGCCCATTCGTCGTTCTGCTCCAGCATGAGCGCGCCGACGAGCCGGATGACGGACTCTCGGTTCGGGAAGATCCCGACGACATTGGTGCGCCGCTTGATCTCCTTGTTGACGCGTTCCAGCGGGTTTGTGCTGTGCAGCTTCGAGCGCAGACTTTCGTCGAAGGCCATGTAGGCCAGCACGTCATGCTCGGCTTCGTCCATGAGTTCGGCCACATCGCGGAACCGGTCGCGCAGGTTGTCGGCGACTTCGCGCCAGCGGGCATGGGCTTGGTCGCTGTCCTTCTCGGCGAAGACGGTTTTCACCACGGCGCTGACCACCGGCTTGTTGGTCTTGCTCACGCGGGCCAGAAGATTGCGCTGGAAATGCACTCGGCAGCGCTGCCAGCCTGCGCCCAGGATCTTGCGCGCGGCGGCCTTGAGGCCCTCATGAGCGTCGCTGATCACCAGTTGCACGCCCCGCAGCCCACGGCGCGTGAGTGACCGCAAGAAGTCGGCCCAGAACGTCTCGGCCTCCGAGGGCATAACGGTGATCCCGAGTATCTCGCGCCGCCCGTCGGTGTTGACCGCGACGGCCACTATCACCGCCATCGAGACGATCCGCCCGCCCTCGCGTAGCTTCACGTAGGTGGCGTCGAGCCAGAGGAAGGGCCAGTCCCCTTCCAGCGGCCGGTTCAAGAACGCCTGTACCCGCTCGTCGATCTCCTCGCACAGCCGCGAGACCTGGCTCTTCGAGGTGCCCGTCAGCCCCATGGCACGGACCAGATCGTCGACAGCCCGCGTGGAGACACCGTGGATGTAGGCTTCCTGTATCACCGCCATAAGCGCCTTCTCGGCCGTCCGGCGCGGTTCCAGGAACGTGGGGAAATAGCTGCCCTTGCGCAGCTTGGGGATGTTCAGCCCGATCGTGCCTGCTCGGGTATCCCACTGGCGCTGTCGATAGCCATTCCTCTGGTTCTCGCGGTCCGGGCTGCGCTCGCCATGCCCGGCACCGCACACGGCGACGACCTCGATGTCCATCAGCCGTTGTGCGGCATCCTGGATGAGATCGCGTAGAAAATCCGCGTCATCGCTCTTGGCGATCACGCCCGGAAGGTCAATCATGGTCTCGGTCATCGTGCTCTCCTTCGTTGTCATCGGTCGTTGAACAACCTCAGACTACGAAGAAGCGCGGTGCCCGCCAGCCCCGGCCGCGCGCTGCGCTACGCCAAATGGCTCCGCGCGCGGCCTCTTACACCACCCGGTGGGACACTACCATCGACGGCGGCCTTGATGTCTTCGAGTGTCATGGGATACTCCTTACGAAGAATGGTGGGTAAACGACGCAAGAAGCCCGGTCGTCCAACCGGGCTTCCATGCAGCATTCGTTTGGCAAACGACCGAGAGCTGTCAGGCACCTTGCGTGGCTTGCGTCGCGCGCGCCGCCATCCAATCCTTCAGGCCAAGAACCGTTCTTCCGGCGGCGACCTCGGAGGCCCAGGCAACCCTTGGGTCGCCGCAGGGCTCATCGCCAGAATGCCGATCGATGTGGCCATTGGCCATCCATGGCTCAGGCTGTATCCGTCGCAGCCAGTCCGCCATGCTCGGGATACGGCCTTGACAGTCTTCGCGGACATGCTGCTCGCCGATCCAGCGCACGGGGATTTCTCGACCAGCGCTGTTGGTCAGGGTCAGGCCGAAGACACGTTCGGCCTCAAACAGGCCAAGGGCGTGATGGCGCAAAGCTCTGTGCGTGAAGAGCGCGAGGTGCTCTTTCGAGGCGTCAAACCAATCGTGCACAGCCTGATAGTCAGACGGCACCCCGCCGAATTTCCGGGCAGAGCTTTCGGCATGATGAAGCGGATGGGCCATCTCACAGCCCCTCGTCATAGCTGTGCGAGCATTCGACATAGCGGGAGGCATGATCCAAGGTGATACTGTCGTTGCGCAAGTCCCAGGTCAGCGTGCCGTAGCCGCCCTCGTTGTTTTCGAACCCCGGGTGATGGTGATAGGCGAGCGACCAGGCGAAGTCGCCAACCTCTGTGGCAAGCGCCTCCGGCAGTTGGACCTCTGCAGGCTGCACCGTCACATCCTCGACATTGCCGGAGTCGCCATAGCCTTCGTATTCGGCGGTGACCTCGCTGATGCCAAGCGCACGTAGTTGCGCGAGGAGCTCCGTTCGGGATGCCTTCAGGGTGGTTTCACGCTCCGCGCGCCATTGAGCCGCCATTACGGCATAATCGATCTGGGGATTGGTCATGGGTCCGTCCTCTTCTCTGAATTTGGGGGGGCCGGGCCTGACATTGGTCTGCGCGCGCCCGGAAAGCGCAGACCGGCCAAATCCCGATCCGCGACGCCCGACCGGAAGCCCGCTTTGACTTTTCAGGCGGCTTGTTCTGCCGCTTTGGTGGTTCCCTGCCCAACGATCCGGGCCAGAATGCTTCCCGTGTCGACCCCGTCCCCATGCGGCAGGAACACCCGCAGTTGGAAGGCGATGATCTCGGTGAAACATCCCATTGCCTTGAGGCCGTCGATCATGCCCTTGTCCGCGCCGCCAAGCTCGAGGCGCATCTCGCCTGCGACGCGGCGACGGGTCAGGGTGAGACCCCGGCCCAGATCGACAGGCGCGGTGGTGCCAAGGGCGGCGGTCAGCATCTCCTGCGGTGTTTGCGGGTTGGAGACGAGGAAGCGGGCGCGCAGCGCGGCCGCCCCTTCTTCGCTCAGCGTGCGCCCGATCATGGCGGTCGCCCCGTCCGGCGTGACCCTGTAGATGCGTTCATTCGTGGTCGGAATGTCCTTCCAGATCGGCAACAAGAGCCCGGTCAGTAGGTAGAGCTTGGTCGTGGTGGTTTTTGGCAGCGACACTGCCTCGGTATCCCAAAGCCCTGCAAAGTCGGGCCTGTTGATCTCTTCCCAGGCCGAGGACTCGAACCGCACCTCTTCGAGATAGCTCGACCCGTTAGGCCGCACTGCCTTGCGCATCAGCGTCACGATATCCTCGTCATACATCTGCATGGGGCGCGCCGAGATGAGCGCCGCGCGACCGGAGGCGCGATTCACCATCGGCAGCTTGTCCGGATTGCGCGATATGGCCTCTTCGGCGCCCAGGACATGGACCGGGTCCGTCACCTCAAGTCCGATGATCCGCGTCACGGCGCCGGATTTCGGGCAGGTCCAGAGATCCTCGGTGGAGACCTGTTCGATCTTTTCGCCGCGCAGGGTTTCGACGCCAAGATCGAGCGTGCCCGCCGCGCGCGCCCTTTCCGTCTGATCGGCGATCCGCCTCATGAACTCGGCAAAGAGCGCGTTCTGCATGTGGATGGGAAGGGCAAGCACCCGGTTGAGAAACCGCTGGATCGGCGGAAGCTCTTCGAGCAGCACCCCGTCCTTGTCGATCAGCCGCAGGGCCGTCCAGTCGGTGAAGCTCTCGTAGCTCATCGCCTCAGCGCGCCTGGCGGCAAGATCGGCGAAATACCCACGCAACGCCGCCCGTGCGATCGGGCTTTCGAGATTGTCCTCCTCGCGGAACATGCCCTGCGAGCCGGTCTCGCGCTGACCCTTGGTCAGGGCCCCCAGCTGATCGAGGCGTTTGGCTATGGTCGAGGTGAAGCGCTTCTCCCCATGCACATCCGAGGTGCAGACCCGGAAGAAGGGCGCGCTGACCTGGGCCGAGCGATGCGTACGGCCCAGCCCCTGGATGGCCGCATCGGCGCGCCAGCCGGGCTCCAGCAGGTAGTGCCGCCGCCGTTTCTGGTTCTTCGCCGTTTGCGCCGCATGATAGGACCGGCCCGTGCCGCCCGCATCGGAGAAGATCAGGATATCCTTCTCGCCGTCCATGAAGGCTTGGGTCTCGGAGGAATTGCTGCTGGCGCTGCGCTTTTCGATGAAGAGATGACCATCCTCGGCCTTCAAAGGGCGGATGGACCGGCCCGTGACCTCTGCGACGGCCTCGTCGCCAAAGGCCCAGAGGATCTGGTCGAGCGCCGAGGGGATCGGGGCGAGCGTCATCAACTCCATCATGGCCGCGTCACGCAAAGCGAGCGCTTCGCGCGAGACGACCAGCGCGCCAGTTTCATCGCGCAAAGGTTCTGCCACCATATTGCCATCGATCTCGACAAGCTTTTGCGCATGGATCGGGAAAGCCTGTTCGAGGTAGCCGAGAACATAGTCGCGCGGCGTCAAGGCCCCCTCAACGAGTTCATCCTCCGGGTCCATCGCCTCAAGTCGGCGTTTGAGCAGGCTCTCACCTGTCGAGACAACCTGGATGACGCAAGCCTTGCCCGCCGCCAGATCGTCCTTGATGGCGTGGATGATGCTTGGAGCCTTCATGCCCATCAGGAGATGGTTGAAGAAGCGCTGTTTCGTGCTCTCGAAGCGAGATTTGGCCGAGGCGCGTGCGGCCGAGGCATTGGTCTCGCCCGAGGCATCGTTGACGCCGGTCGCAGTCAACGCGGCTTCGAGATTGTGGTGGATCGTCCGAAACGCACCCGCGTATGCATCGTAGATCTCGATCTGGGCCGGGGTGAGCGCGTGTTCGAGTACGTCATATTCCACGCCATCAAAGCTGAGGGCACGGGCCGTGTAGAGGCCGAGCGTCTTGAGATCACGCGCGACCACCTCCATGGCAGCCACGCCGCCGGCTTCCATCGCTGAAACGAAACCCTCGCGGCTCGGGAAGGGGTATTCCGGCCCCTGCCCCCAGAGACCGAGACGCGCGGCATAGGCCAGGTTGTGCACGCTCGTGGCGCCCGTGGCCGAGATATAGAAGACGCGAGCGCCGGGTGCTGCCAGTTGCAGCCGCAGGCCGGAAAGGCCCTGCTGGGAGGGTTTGACCCCCCTGCCCTGCTCGGACCCTGCCGCGTTCTGCATGGCATGGGCCTCATCAAAAGCGAGGACGCCTTCAAAGTCTTCGCCCATCCAGTCGAGGATCTGGCTCAGTCGCGTGGTGCCACATTTGCCCGCGGACCGCAGCGTGGCGTAGGTCACGAAGAGGATCCCGTCTCCCATCGGGATGGGCTGGTCCGGTTTCCATTTGGAGAGCGGCTGGATGTCGGCTGGCGAGCCGCCGAGATCGGTCCAATCGCGGATCGCGTCCTCGATGAGCGTGGCGGATTTGGAGACCCAGATCGCCCTTCTGCGCCCGGAAAGCCAGTTCACGAGGATCAGACCCGCACATTCCCGCCCCTTGCCGCAGCCGGTGCCATCGCCAAGAAAATAGCCGAGGCGATAGGCCCGTGCATCCGGGTCATCATCGGCGCGCGTCAGCTTGGTTTGGTCGTCATCAATAGTAAACCGCCCTGGCAGATCGCGCCCATGGGCATCATGCGCCATGATGATGGTCTCGAGCTGTGCCTCGGAAAGATCTCCCTCCTCGATCAACCGTCCGGGCAGGCGCAAGTCATCACTGCCCGTGTTTGAGGGCAGGGGTGGCGCGACCGATGCCATAGCGATGCTTTCGACCAGCGGCGTGGGATGTTCCTGCGCACCCGCGATCTCGATCCGCTGCGGACGGTAGCGCGCATAGATATCCGAGACCGGCGTGTTGTCACGGGGGGCCTCAAAGCTTGTGAAGCTGAGCGGGCAGACGGCATTGGCCCGTGGTTTGGAGGCGGCGACAGGCGCAGCGGCGGTCTTGCGCGGGGAAGATGATGGAACGGCCGGCCTCGCAGGAGTAACCGCTGCCGCCCCTTGGACGGGGCGCAACTCGGTCCGGGTTGCGGCCACGGCATCGACATATGCCAAGGCTTCATCCAGATCCCGCACAGGGACGCGGATCATCTCGCCGTCCTCCTGCACCTTGTCGAAGACCATCAGCTGGGTTTCGACAGAGGTGCCGAGCTTGCGGTAGACCTGCCCCGGCATCGTCAGCGCCAATCGTGGCGTCAGGAGACCGCAGGCGCGGGACCAATGCGCGGCATCGCGTTCGGGCGTGAACCCCGGCGGCATGATCGCCACCAGGCGCCCACCTGGTGCCAGGCGCTTTGCAGCCGCAATGAGATGTTTGGCAGCGATGTGCTTGTCTCGGGAGCGATCGACCGATGAGGCGAAGGGCGGGTTCATCACCACGACGTCGGGTAGAAGCGGCGACTGCAGCAGATCGTCGATATGCTCGCCGTCATGGCCCGTCACCTCGCCGCCGAAAACCGCGCGCAGGAGGCGCTGGCGAAAGGGGTCGATCTCGTTGAGCAAAAGCGCGGCACCAGTCCGGGCGGCGAAAGCGGCCAGTGCACCGGTGCCCGCCGAGGGCTCCAGCACGGTCTCGCCCTTGCGGATCGCTGCGGCCCGCACCGCCATGGTCGCGAAAGTCAGCGGCGTGGAAAACTGCTGCAGCCGGATCTGCTGCTCTGACCGGCGCGATTCCGTCAGCAGCCGTGAGGCAAGCAGCTTTGCAGCGTCGATATCACCTGCCGCGCCGTCCCCACGCAGCAGCACCTGGACGGCCGCGGCCTGCATCAGATCATAGGCCATGCGCCAGTCCCAGGCACCTCCGGCATCGCTGCCATGAAACGTCTCGCGCATGATGCGCGCGAGCGCTGAGCTGCGCAGGGGTTGGTGGTCGACCTCCGCGCCGATCTGCGCGATGGCAGAGACGAGATCAGTGTCGGAGATTGGGAATGCCGGGTTTGCCGGATTGGGCTTGGTCATGGGGGTTTCCTTTGGATCAGGGTCTGAGTTCCAAAGGACAAAAAGCCCGCTTTCGCTTTTCAGGGGATCCGGCCCAAAAGCTATTAAGAAGGGCGGGCCGTCAACGCAATCCGCCCTCCTCAGCAACAAAGAGAAAGCCACGCAGCAAAACCGCCGAACTTGTTGATCAATAAAGCCGACATTGAGGCGGCGCGCGGCGACCGGCCGCTAGGAGCCCATAATCACCAATGCTGCGAGGCGCATGAACGACCGCTTCAAGCGTTCAATATGGGTCTAGGCCCGCCATCGGTTCCGTTCCAAAACGCAGGAACAACCCTGTTGGAACGGGCCATGTGTTCCGCGGCGACGTGTCACGATGGTGCACTCTAGTAAATTTTTCGCCATTGCTGATCCCATATTGACAAAACTAGTTTTGTAGTTTTATAAGCCATGTATGACTGTTGCATCTCAATCCGCCACCACGGCCCGCGCCCTCGCCGCCCTTGGCCATGAAGCCCGGCTCGACGTCTATCGCCTGCTCGTCCGTTCGGGCAAGGAAGGTCTGGTCGTCGGGGACATCGCGAGCTATACGAAGTTGCCGCTCTCGACGCTCGCCCATCACTTGCGCACCCTCGTCGGGGCGCGCCTCGTCGTGCAGGAGCGGCGCGGACGCGAGGTCGTCAACCGGGCTGACTTTGCTGTCATGAACGCGGCGCTCGCCTTCCTGACCGACGAGTGCTGCCAAGGCGTGGCTCTTGTGCGGGAGGACGCCGCCTGACGTGCGACAAACATTCTTTTGCCTATAAATAACTATATAACCGGATATATAACATGACAGATGCCACTATACGACTTACCGAACAAGGCACCGTTATCGCCCGTCGTCTTTGGTCGGGTCAGCGTGGCTGGCTCGCCACCGCCGCGATCCTGGTCCTCGTCTGGGGCCTCGACCCCTCCCAGGGCCAGGAAAGCCTGTCCTTTGTCGCTTCGAACCTGCTTCAGACGGCCCCCTACCTGTTGCTCTCCATTAGCCTCGCCGCCTACGCAGGGGCGACGGGTGCCGACAATCTCATCGCCCGCGCCTTCACCGGTGCTCCAGTCGTCATGATCCTCGTCGCCGCGGCCTTCGGCGGGCTCTCGCCTTTCTGCTCCTGCGGGGTGATTCCGCTGATCGCCGCGCTTCTCGCTATGGGTGTGCCGCTCTCCGCTGTCATGGCATTCTGGCTGGCCTCGCCGGTCATCGACCCGTCGATGTTTGCGCTGACCGCAGGGGTTCTCGGCCTGGAGTTTGCCATCGCCAAAACGCTTGCGGCTATCGGGCTGGGCCTGTTTGGTGGCTACGTGACGCTCATCCTCACCCGGTCGGGGGCTTTCGCCAATCCGCTGCGCGAGGGCGTGGGTAACGGCGGCTGCGACGCGTCGGGTATCCGCAATCCCAAACCGCCTGTCTGGGCGTTCTGGCGGGATGAGGCCCGGCGCACAAAGTTCGGACGCGAAGCGTTGAAAACCTCGCTGTTCCTGTTCAAGTGGCTCTCCCTCGCCTTCGTTCTCGAAAGCCTGATGATCGCCTTTGTCCCCGCCGAATGGGTGGCGCAGGCCGTTGGCGGCGAGGGCTTCGTCTCGATCCTGATCGCCACGCTGGTCGGCGTTCCGGCCTATCTCAACGGCTACGCTGCATTGCCGCTCGTCTCCGGCCTGGTCGATCAGGGTATGGCTCCCGGTGCGGGACTCGCGTTCCTCGTCGCGGGCGGGGTGACATCGCTTCCGGCGGCCATCGCCGTATGGGCGCTGGCCCGCCGCGCAGTCTTTGCGCTCTACATCACCTTCGCGCTCACCGGGTCCATGGCGGCGGGGCTGCTGTTCCAGCTCTGGCTCACGTGATGGTTGCCGTGTCGCCCACCGGATCGTTCCGGCACATCCTCGTCGGCGTCGATGGGTCCGGCCCGGCCTGCCGGGCGGCGGTTGCAGCTGCGCGCCTGGCACTGACGCTCAATGCGAAGCTGACCTTTCTTGCCGTCGCGCGCGAGGTCCGGGCCTCCAAGGAGATCGAGGACTACGCAAAGCTGGAGGGCATCGACACGCCAAGCCTGCCGCTGCTACGAAAGGAAGCCGAATTCTGTCTCGCTGCGGCGGTGATATCTGCGCGTGAGTTGGGACTGACGTGTCCGGAACGCCTCATTCAGACCGGGGATGTGGCGCAGACGATCGCTCTCGTCTCGCGCACGCACGAAGCCGACTGCATCGTCCTCGGACGCAGCTCTCATGGGGCGGTGCGGTCACTGGTCATGGGCTCGGTCGCCAAAAAGGTAGGGGATGCCACCGATAGCGCATTGGTGTTGATTCCCTGACAGCGTCATGCGGCCAACGGTTGATTGATCTTCCACCTCAGAAGTTGCTTGACCAACGCTCATTATATCAATACTTCACGATATATGGATAAGAATCACGCTCTCGACGCCTTCGCCGCCCTCAGCCAGTCCACCCGGCTCGATGTATTCCGCCTGCTCATCAAGGCCGGGGATGCGGGCATGTCGGCGGGCGACATCGGCGACACCCTCGGGGTTCGCCAGAACACGATGTCGGCCAACCTGGGCGTTCTGGCCCGCTCCGGTCTGATCCGCAATGAGCGGGAAGGCCGCAGCATCCGCTACTTCGCCGACATGGACGGGATGCGAGGCCTGCTGGCGTTCCTGATGGAAGACTGCTGCGGCGGTCGTCCCGAGCTGTGCCAGCCCGTCATCAATGAACTCGCCTGTGCCTGCTGAGGAAGCCGTCATGACCACCGAACCTTACAACGTCCTGTTCCTCTGCACCGGCAATTCCGCCCGGTCGATCATCGCGGAAGCGATCATGAACCGGGAAGGGGCGGGCAAGTTCAAGGCCTTCTCCGCCGGATCGAAGCCGGGGGCAGCACCCCATCCCTACACGCTCGACCTGCTCCGGGGCCTGAACCACGACACGGGCTTTGCGCGGTCCAAGAGCTGGGACGAATTTGCCGGTCCCGACGCGCCGAAGATGGATTTCGTGTTCACCGTCTGCGACAACGCCGCCGCCGAAGAATGTCCGTTTTGGCCGGGCCAGCCAATGACGGCACATTGGGGCGTTCCCGATCCGGTAAAAGCCGAAGGCCCAGAGGCCGCCCGGCGGTTCGCCTTCTCGGACACCTACCGGATGCTACGCAGCCGTATCTCGATTTTCGTCAGTCTGCCGATCGGCTCGCTCGACCGGATGGCACTGCAACGCAACCTTAATGACATCGGCAAGACCCCCGCCAAGGCCGACTGATCTCCAAAGACCGAAAGTCCGACATGACCGATACATCGCTTCCCGCTGCGGCGGGTCTGGGAACCTTTGAACGCTGGCTTTCCGTCTGGGTGGCGCTCGCCATCGGCGCGGGGCTGCTGCTGGGCAATCTCTTTCCGGGTCATTTTTCCTTTCTGGCCTCGCTGGAGGTGGCCTCGGTCAACCTGCCCGTCGCTGTCCTTATCTGGGCGATGGTCTATCCGATGATGGTTGGCGTGGATTTCGGCGCGTTGCGGCAGGTCGGCGACAAGCCGAAAGGGCTGGTCGTGACGCTGGTGGTGAACTGGCTGATCAAACCCTTCACTATGGCCGCGCTCGGCGTGCTGTTCTTCGAGTATGTCTTCGCGGGTCTGATCCCGCCCGACGACGCGCAGGCCTATCTCGCGGGCGTGATCCTGCTGGGGGCCGCGCCCTGCACCGCGATGGTGTTCGTCTGGTCAAACCTCACGCGCGGCGATGCGACCTACACGCTGGTGCAGGTCAGTGTAAACGACGTGATCATGGTCTTCGCCTTCGCACCCATCGTGGCCTTCCTGCTGGGCGTGACGGACATCGTCGTGCCGTGGGATACGCTGCTGCTGTCGGTCGGCCTCTACGTTCTTCTGCCTCTGCTGGCAGGGTATCTGACGCGCCGGAACCTTGTCGCGAAAGGCGGCGAACGGTCGGTCGATGCGTTCAAGTCCCGCGTGCAGCCGTTCTCGATCATCGGGCTGCTGGTGACGGTGGTGCTGCTGTTCGGGTTTCAGGGCGAGGTTATCCTCGACCGGCCGCTCGTCATCGTGCTTATCGCCGTGCCGCTGCTGATCCAGTCCTACGGCATCTTCTTCGTGGCCTATGGCGCGGCGCGCGCCTGGGGTATCCCGTTCAACGTGGCGGCACCCTGCGCCATGATCGGCACGTCCAACTTCTTCGAACTGGCCGTCGCCGTCGCGATCAGCCTGTTCGGGCTGGGGTCGGGAGCTGCCCTTGCAACGGTCGTCGGTGTCCTCGTGGAAGTGCCGGTGATGCTCTCGCTCGTCGCCTTCGCCAACAGGACGCAGCACTGGTTTCCGGCGGAAGGGGATGCGTCGTGACCGTCGTCGTTCACCACAATCCCGACTGCGGCACCTCGCGCAACGTGCTGGCGATCATCGAGGCGTCGGGCGACGTGCCAGTCGTCATCGACTACCTCAAGACCGGCTGGACCCGCCCGCAGCTTCTGGCGCTGTTCGCCGCAGCCAACCTGACGCCCCGCACCGCCCTGCGAACGACGAAATCCCCGGCGGAGGAGCTGGGGCTGCTCGATCCTTCCGTGGACGACGAAACGATGCTCACGGCGATGCTGGAACACCCTGTTTTGGTCAATCGCCCCATTGTCTGCTCGCCAAAGGGGGTCCGGCTTTGCCGCCCGAGCGAGACCGTTCTGGATCTTCTCGACCGCCTGCCCTCTGGCCCCATGGTGAAAGAGGACGGCACGCCGTTGATCGACACAGAAGGAAACCGCGTTGGCTGATACTCCGAACCTCGAAGAGGCACATTTCCACGCCATAGACGCGGATCGCCTGCTCGCGCCCGCGCGGGCGACGCACGCCCCGCGCATCGCGCTGCTCTACGGCTCGCTCCGGGACCGCTCGTTCAGCCGCCTGATGACGGAGGAAGCGGCCCGTGTCCTGACGCGCCTGGGGGCTGAAACACGGTCCTATTGCCCGTCCGGCCTGCCCCTGCCGGACGACGCGGAGGCCGATCACCCAAAGGTGCAGGAATTGCGCGATCTCGTCACCTGGTCCGAGGGCATGGTCTGGTGCTCGCCCGAACGGCATGGTGCCATGACCGGCATCATGAAGACACAGATCGACTGGATCCCGCTGTCGCTCGGCGGCGTGCGCCCGACGCAGGGCAAAACGCTCGCGGTCATGCAGGTCAACGGCGGCTCGCAGAGCTTCAACGCCGTGAACCAGCTCCGCATCCTCGGCCGCTGGATGCGCCTGCTGACCATCCCGAACCAATCCTCCACCCCGAAAGCCTTCCTTGAGTTCGATGATGCGGGCCGCATGAAGCCCTCGCCGTTCTACGACCGGATGGTCGATGTGATGGAAGAGCTGATGAAGTTCACGCTGCTTACCCGCGACAACAAGGATTACCTGCTCGACCGTTACAGCGAGCGCCGGGAAAGCGCGGCGGAGGTGTCGAAGCGGGTGAACCAAAAAGCGATCTGATCGCGCTCCTGAGGTGTGGCGGCAGCACGAACGGACTGTGACGACGTGAAACGTCACGCTGGCCTATAACCCACCGAGACAAGCGGACATTCGAAATTCGAGGTCGAATGGCTGGAAAGTCCGCATCTTACCAGTTCGTACACGATGCAGCGAACGGCAGGTGTACGGATAGGGAGGGACTTCTGAGAATTTCATCGTACCAGCCATATGACACACCAATGTCGCCTCTTTCACTCGGCTCAAGGGTGACGGGAGATAATATCGCAGAACGAGCCCCTTACTGGCAGCCTTAGCGGGGGATTCTGCCCCCTCCGGAATTCGACCCCACTTACCGATCAGGCGCCGCTTCAAGGGACGTCTCGAACCGCTTGTCCGCCGCCACTGCTTCTTTCAAAAGCGCGTCGAAATTGTCAGGTGGGTTGCCATCTTCCAGCATCCCTTTGAACGTCGCATAGGCATCCGTCTTGCTGCCATAGGCGCGCAGGGTCTTGTCGTCGTTCACCCAAGCCACCACGATGACCTTCGCATCGCTGTTGAACCGATAGAACAGCCGATACTGCTGGAAGAATTTCGCCCGGAACCAGTGCTTGCGGTGATCGCCGAGTGTGCCGCCTTGCCGGAAGGCTGCGGCACTCGGATCGGCCGGTATGGCCTCGGTGACCAGCTTGAAGATGGCGGCCAGCCGTTTCGTCGGGTTTTTCTTGCGCCAGGTCTTTGGATCGCGTGCCTTACGCGCTTCGACCTCCAGGGTCAGCCCTTCGAGCTGGTCCAGAAAGAGCGGATGCGCATAAATCGACCATCCGTTTACGACAAGGGGCGCTTGGGCGGGCACGCTATCGCCGGTCATTCATCCTCGAGTGATAGCGGCGCATCAAGATCGACCTCAACGTCTCCGACCAGTGCTGCAAGACGGCCATGCAAAGCCCCATCGAACGCCCGAATGCGGTCCGGATGCGCCTTGATATCGGCCTCGACAAAATCGAGAAAGGCGCCGAGCGCAGGATCATCCTCGTCGTTGCGCACGGGCTCGATATAGACCCTGCCACTCGGCTCGGTACAGTAGCGAATCTGGTCGCCCTTGCCCAGCTTGAGCTGTTTGCGCACACCCGCCGGCACGGTCGTCTGATACCGATCCGTGAGTTTCGAGACATCTTGTGCGAGCGCTGTCATGGCAGTCTCCTGAAAGAATGGGGGTCTTTGCTGCCTGCGATAGGTAATGCATTTGCATTGCCCTGTCAAGATAAGCCGCAGGATCTGCTGTCGCCGGGCAGGTCGATGAACCGTCCGGCGCAGGACCTAATTTCGCCCCGCCAGGAACTCCGCCAGCACCGGGCTGGCCGCGCCCTTTACGGAGCTGAGCAGCTCCGAGCCCGCAAGCGTCGCTTTCGACAGGCGCATGAGACCACCGGTTTCCTCGATGCGGTAGCAGCGCCGCTTTTGCCTCCCGCGCATGTAATGGGTCGCGGTGACGATCTGGCAGGTGCTGCCATCGGTGAGCGTCACAGGGGTGGCGAGCCTGATCTTGTCGCCTTCCTGGTATTCCGGGATCGACGCCCAATCCCGGCAGCACTGGCGCCAGTCTTTAGCGTAGTTGTCCGGGTCTTTCAGGTCGGAGAGAAGCTCGATCAGCCCAAGGGGAGCCCGCGACTCGTTCGGGCCAGCGTTTTCCTCGATGTCCTTGTAGCCCCAGCAGCCGTCATCGTATCGGGTGAGGAAGACAGCCCCGAAAGTGATGGAGCCATCCGCATCGGTGACATAGGTCGTGTCTTCGACAGGGGTGCCGTCGAGATTGGTGACCTTTGCCGCCGCATACCAGGTGGAGCCGATCTTGCAGGCCTTGACCAGTTCGGTTTTGCGCGTGTCGCCCTCGAAGGTGCAGAGCCGGGCAATCTCCGCTTTCTCATCCGCGTAGGTCTGGACGCGGCCGTCGGTGTAGAAGAGCCATCCCATCTCAGAGTCCTTTCTCTCATTGGGGAAATTGTTGTCGCCAATGTCCCGAGAGGGCCGCAGGCCCGGCAGGGTACTGGCGATGCTTGTTTGAGAACGGGCGCGTTACGCCACCCTCCGGTCGTCGATCTCCATCAGCGCATCGAGCGGCACGCGGTAGGGCTGCATGGCGTCGAAATCCTCGCAGCGTTTATGGGAATATGTCGAAGCACCAATACCCTGCCGCGCTGCGCGCTCTCGGGACATTGGTGCTGCTTCTTCATCTTCGAATTCCCAAAACGCCGAATTGCCGCAGTTCTGCACGATCGCGAAGGTGTCGCAGGCATCCTTGAGAATGACCCGGAAGGTGCCGCCGAGGCCCGAGGGCACCTCGTAGGTCCCGCCGATGAGATAGTCCGAGGCCCGGCGCACGAAGACGCGGATGCTGTGGCCATCGGTGGCGAGCCGGATCATGCCCTGCCCCCGGTCGATGAGCACCTGCACATCGTCGAGGATGTCGGTATAGAACTGGCCGGTCAGATCACGAAACGCCATGCGGCGCTGCGCCATCCAGTCGGTGTCCCGAAACGGGTTCATGCCGTCGGCGAAGGCGAAGGACGGATCGGCCTGTTCGGTGGTGACGATACGGGTGGTCGTGCCATCGATGCCGTTTGAGCGCAGATGCACACCATTGCCGACGATGAGGATCAGGGCCGGCCTGTCCACGGGCCCGTTCCAGTTGGGCAGGAAGGTTTTGCAGGCGCGCGCATGTGCGATTTGCGCCGCAACAGCGGAGGCAGAGAACTTGAGAATAGCCATGGGGATGTCTTTCGGTTGGGTGTGGGAGGGTCGACCCGCGCGGGTGGCATGGCCCACGCGCGGGTCGCGTGAGGACTCAGGCCGCTTGCGCGACCTCGCTGTCAGGCTCCGGGGTTTCCGCAGCGGGCTCCGCCTCCTCAAAGGCGACACCGGCGGTCTGCATCATCGGCGGGCACCAGGCGGCCACGGCAGCGCGCTGCGCGTCCGTGAGTGTGGCGAAGGGTTCGGCGAAGAGCTTGTCGCAGAAGGCGACGATCTCCTTCTTGCTCGACGAGGCCAGCGTCACCGCCTCCTGGGCCAGACCCAGATCCTCGCCGAGGATTTTCAGGAGCCAGGCCTTCTTGAAGCGGTTGAAGAGCGCCGCATTCGGCGTCCAGTGGGCGCGAATATCGGGCATGATCTCGATCTCGAACGCATACATCAGGCTGTCGCGCTGCCGGTCCCGCGCGAAGCAGGACTGCGTGGTGCTGGCGGTGGCATAGGCGACGAGCTTGGCCTTCTCCCCTGCCTGAAGGGCCCGAAACGCCGCGAACTGATCGGCGGGCGCGCGGGCGTCGTCGAGCCACGAGAGGTCAAGCGCATCATGCGCCGCCGCCACCTGCTCGAGCGAGGTCCCGTCGATCTCGTCCATCTTGGCATGGCTGCGGTATTCCTTGCGGGCATCGATCTTGATCGCCTGCGTGACACTCATGCCACTGGCCAGAACGTCACTGACCAGCTTGAAGAGCGTCAGATCGAGCGTGGCCTCCGGATGCAGCGCCATCGCAGCGCCAAGGGCCATGGCCCGCTCTGTCTTGAGGTCCTCGGCTAGTGAGGCCGGGTAGGTGATTTCGCCCGGGTCCGGGGCCTCCTCCCCTGTCGGATTACTCGCGGAGCCGCGCGCGCCCTCCTCTTTGACGGTGTCCTCGGGGCGGACGAGGCCCACATGGAGCGTGACCTTACCGGCCGACCACGACGCAATCACACCAGCGCGGGCGAGGTCCTCGGTGCTGTAGGCCTCCTGCAGGTCGCGGGCTTCCTCTTCCAGAGCGTCCACGCGGTCGTAAAGGGCATTGTAGGCACCGTCATCGAGCCCCTCATCCTCCATCTCGAGCTGGAGTTGCTCGAGCTCGGCGGTGATTTCCTCGATGCGCTTCTGGGCGGCCTCATTTGGCTCGATCGGGCCGGGGTAGACACGGCCATAGTCCACCATGGTCGCGTAATCGTAACGGACCATCGCATCCGCCCAGGCAAAGCCCAGTTTTGCGCGGGCCTCCTCGGCGGCGGCCCCGAGCTTCTCGAGCAGGATGGTCTCGACCAGCGCTGCATCCTCGAGCACCGAATGCTCTTCCAGAAGGTCCGCCGCGATCGCGCCGCCGCGGGCCTCGTACTCCTTGCGCACGAAGGCCCCGATATCGTCGCTGACCTGCACGCCGCGGGATTTGAGTGCCTGACGGACGGTGTAGGCCTGCAGATAGCCGCCGTCTTTCGTGAGCGCCTCATAGACCTCGCGCTGCACCTCCTGGCTCGGGTGCTCGGCGAAGGCCTTCATCGTGTCGAGCGTGATCACCTTGGAACGGGCCGCGGCGCGGATATCGGGGTGGATCAGCCCGTAGCGCAACCGGCCCTTCACGGCGGTCACGGTGGTGCCGAAGGTCTTGGCGATCGTCTCAGGCGTCTGGCCGTCGACCTCCATCATCCGGGCGAAGGCCTCGAACTCGTCGATTGCGTTCATCGGCGCCTGGGTGATGTTCTCGGCGAGCGACAGTGCCGTGGTGACGTCGCAGTCTTCCGGCACGAGGCGGCAGTCCACCTTGGTCTTCGCCGTGAACCCCTTCGCGACCTTGTCGGCGACCAGCTCCTTCAGCGCGGCACGACGTCGGCCACCGGCCAGGACGGCGTATTTGCCGTCGATCTTCTGGACGAGGAGCGGCTGGAGCAGGCCCAGCACAGCGATGCTGGCCTTTAGATGGGCGATGTTCTCAGGATCATAGGTTTCCGGGGAGTTGCTGCGCACATTGGCGGGATGGGCAGTCAGGTCGCCAATGGCGACAGAAACGGGTTTGAAGCTTACGGTCATGGGATGTCCTTCTCGGTGGGTGTGGTGTGGGTCACGCATTCAAGCGCGCGACCAATCCCCAAGGGCAGGGATCAAAACGACAGAAGGCCCGCTTTGCCTTTTTAGGGGCAGCGGGCCTTCATCGTCTGGGCTGTCAGGAGTGGTGTCCCCTCCCCTACCAGTCGCGCGCCATCATGATGGTCAGCACTCGCATGGTGGTGGCGGGATTGTCCGGGGTCTCGGCCCCGTAGCGGAAGTCAGAATCCGCCTCATAGAGATCCATTTTCCAGAACACGGTCTCGCCCCGGATCTCGACCGCCCCGAAATCGTGCCATCCCTCGGGATCATTCTCGGGCTCGAAGGTCTCGAACGTGCCGGTGGCCTTCACCGCCTCGTCCATGAAGCCATCACCGGCCTCCATGAGCGAGCGGGTGACATGCATGCGACCCTGAATGGGCTGCGCGGGCGGGACCCTGAGGCATGCGAGCTTGCGGAACGCGTCGTTCTGCGCGGCGATCACACTCGGATCCGGGCGGTCTGTCTGGGGGTGTGCGGTAATGGTCATGGGACATTCCTTTGAGAAGTTGAAACACCCTTCCCAAAGCCCTCTTTCCCTTTTGCCGACACACACCTCTCATGCGGCCTGAGCGCCCTCCCCTGCCCTGCCCGCCTCGGACCGCGCGATCAGGTAGTCGCAGGCGCGCTGTGCGTCCGCGGCGTGCTTGAAGATTGCGCCCTTGTCTGAGCGAAGGACCCGCAACCAGTTGTGGAGGTAGGCGGCATTCATCTCCAGCGTATGCGCCGTGAAGCCGAGCGTCTGGCCCAGAAACACCGAGGTCAGTTCCGCGACGATCTCCTCGCGCGCGTAAGAGGTGTTGCCGAACTTCGAGAGACCAAAATCACGGTTTAGCCGATGCGGGGCTTTCGTGGCATGGGCCAGCTCATGGGCCCAGACCCCGTAGAAATTGCGCGGGTCCTGGAACCGCGTGATGGATGGCATGTAAACCTTGTCCACGGGGGGCAAATAATACGCTTCCGTTCCTGTGAAGACGGTCGTGATGTCGATGCCATCGAAAAACGCCTGCATGTGCGGGATGGGCTCGGACGGCGGGTGGTCAGGCGCTGGCTCGGGGTCCGGATAGAAGCTGTCCGGCAGGCCCTCGATCTGGCAGGCATTGAACACGCGGTAGGATTTCTGAAAGCGGAAGATGCGGGCTTCCTCGGAGCGATCATCGTCCTCGCTGCGGTCGTCCGCGGCGCCCGCGTCTTTCCGGCTTTGACCGTAATACACGACGACAGAGGACTTCTCGCCCTTGCGGACCTTTGCATCCAACGCATTGGCCTGCGGCAACGTCATCCAGAAAGGAGAGCTGTGGCCCGCCATCACGGTCCGCATTGTCAGCAGAAAGTTGTTCACCCCCTGGTAGGGTTCACCGCCCACGCGCAGGGGGCGAGAGCTGCCACCTGCGGTCCAGGGCTTGCGCCACGGCAAGACGCCACGCTCGATGATGCGGATGATTTCGTTCGTGATGACCTCGGAGGCATCAAATTTGGTCGTGCGGGATCGGGCCATGGCTGGCCTCCTTTCAAATGTTGGTGTGAGGGGATGGTGATCAGATTGACTGACGGGGGCGTGGATCGTTGGCGATCCTGGCACCAAGCTTTTCGACCATGTCGATGTAGTCGTTCAGCGAGACAGACCTGCCAGGACCCCAGGGTTCAGGGTCGACCGATCCGTCCTGCGTCACCCGCGGCAGGTTCGCGAAGGCTATGATATCGGTGACGGGTCGGATATCGATGAACGGGGTCCCTCGTGCGACCGCAAGAGTGGCCAAGGGAAAGCGCTCGATCGGCGCGACAGTCGACACGGTGGTCCAACCGAGATGGATAAATGTCCCACCCTCTCCGCAGATCACATGCGCGTTCGGCAATAGCGCCGCCTGCTTCAGATAGCCGAGATCACGCAGGACGGTCTGGCGCTCAAGCCGCTTTGCCTGCTGCGTCTGGCCGGTTCGGCGTAGTTCGTTGTGTCGCCACCACGAGGCAGCGGTCGCGCGCAACACGCGCAAGACACCTGTTTGCATCGGAATGCCCTTCATCAGGAAAGACAGACCGGAATCCGGCCCGGACCCATCTGAGAGACGCCAAAGGCCCTCATCCGTCAGTCACAAAACCCGAAGAACACTTTCCCTTTTTCCTGTCCCTTTGGGCACACAACAAAACCGAAAAGCCCGGCACATCTGCCGAAGCCATTGATTTCATGCAGCAATTCCGGATCGGCAACCAAGATCGGCAACGCATATCGGCAAAACCTTGCCTCTAAACCCGAAATGTGTATATTTTTCAATTACTTTGCAAACATGGAAGATCGGCAAAATGCTGGAAACACCCGCCAGGATCGAACCCTGCTTCTTCGAGGAACATATTCCTACAGAACTGGCAGACCTTTCGGTCGACATCCAGAGGGAAGCCACCGGGCTGGGACTTGGGTTGCATCCTGACAGCGCAGCCGAACTTGCCGATCTCGTCCGTTTGATGAACTGCTACTACTCCAACCTGATCGAAGGACACAACACGCGCCCCCGCGACATCGAAAGGGCGCTGGCTGGTGCCGAGCTTGAGGAAGAAACCCGTCCCCTTGCCCTTGAGGCCCGGGCGCACGTCATCGTTCAACGGGCCATCGATGAGATGCATCGCATAGGCACCCTGCCCCGCCCCACATCCGTCGAATTCCTGACTTGGGTCCATAAGAGCTTCTACGACGAGATGCCGGATGAGTTTCGGGTCATCGAACATCCCGACGGCACACAGGAGCCCATTATTCCGGGACGTATGCGCCAGGATGATGATCGGGAAGTTGCGGTCGGGCGCCACCTACCTCCTTCATCGTCGCGCGTCGCGGCATTCATGGACCATTTCGACAAACGATTTCAGATTGCGGCGCGGTCTTCGAGCGGACGGATCATCGCGATCGCCTCTGCACATCACCGGCTCAACTACATCCACCCTTTCCCGGATGGTAACGGCCGTGTCAGCAGACTGATGTCTCATGCCATGGCCCTCACAGCGGGGATTGGTGGCCAAGGGCTCTGGTCCGTATCACGTGGGCTGGCCCGCGGGCTGACCGATCGGGGCGAGTACAAACGGATGATGGATCTGGCCGACAGTCCACGCCGCGGAGACCTCGACGGACGGGGCAACCTGTCGGAAGCGGCACTGAAGACGTTTAGTGAATGGTTCCTAAAGGTGACGCTCGACCAGATCACCTTCTCAGCAAGATTGTTCGATCTCGGCGGACTGGACCAACGGTATCGTCGTCTTGTTGCAGATATCATCGATGACAAACGAGCGCCGGAACTGATTTCGGCGGTTCTTCGGCATGGCGCACTGGAACGAGGCGACGCGCAAATCGTGCTCAAGACGTCCGAGCGCACGGCACGGAACACGCTGCGTAAACTGACCGCCGCCGGATACCTGACTTCCGCCTCGCCGAAGACGCCCGTTCGGTTGGCGTTTCCGTTGGATTATCGAGAGCGGCTCTTTCCTAACCTCTTTGGAGATGGTGACCTCCCACAATAACTTTAGGGATTCTGGGTGTAATGCCTGGCCGCCGATTTCTTCCATGGGCTGCGAGATTTTCATCAAGGCTTGCTCGTGTGTCACTTGTCCACCGCGGTGGACATCTGCTGGTCTGAGATAAACTGAAGAACCACCACGCGCCGCTAGGTGCGTTTGGACAGTTTTGGTTGCCACAAGCTCCGCTTCTCGTTCGAAGTCCACCGCGGTGGACATTAGACAGTTCGCTCATTGGTTTCGGACAGTCGCTTGATCAAAGCTAATGGATCAAATTGGTTTTGCCTTTGACCCAGGGTGATACTGTGAAAATACGCCCCAAAATCCCTGATGCGGTTTCCAAGCTGTAGCATGATGAAGATCGCGCATGACGCTTTCTGAGCTCCTACAGCATTCTTGGCTTTCTCAAAAGTTTCTGGGTGAATGCCCATCATGGGTGCAAGTGTTCGAGCATGGTTTTCAATGTCAAACCAGTTTCTAAGTCTCTCTGTGGAGAACGATGTCGCCTGATCGCAGACTGAGGTCAGCAAGTCTGGTTTCAGGACCTCATCGCCTATGTTGCTATCTAAATCTTTTTTTTCTTCTTTAGACTTAGATTGATGCCGGACAGTTTGTCCGTCATTGGCGGGCAATTCCATAGTTTCAGGCGGGTCATCCGGGGTAGACAAACTCTGGCATTCTGCATCTGCATTGGCGAGCAGAGCGTGGTATTCGGGGAGGCTCAGCTTCCTGCGTAGAGCTTTCCGTGCGTGGTTGATGAATGTGTTGCTAGGATCGTGCTCTTCCAAATGGGCGAGCTTTGTAAGGATCTGTTTGCGGACAAATATCCGATCTCGCCGGTTATTCTCCATCTCTTGCGCGATGGCTATAAGCTCGCTCGCACGTTGGAGCAGGGGGGTGAGAGACAATCCATAATTGATGCACTCCCCGCCGGATGAGCGAACGCGGTAGCGCTTTCGGTTCGAGCTGTCATTGCGCTTGATGAATCCGAGTTCAACGAAGCGGTTGATGTGCCTCCGGAGTGTCCGTTCGTCGATTCCGCCAACGCGCTGGCAAAGTGAATTGTTAGACGCAAAAACCGTTTCGCCATGGCCAGGTTTCAGAAAACTGAGCATTGCTTGAAGTGTCTGTATGTGGCCAGGACGTAGACCAAACACGCTGCGTGCATCTCTCAGGGCTCTGAAGATGGTCCAGACGTCGGTTTCAGATGGGGGAAATGAGCCGCGGGTTGCATTAGCACCTGCGGCTTCGATCGAGAGTTTTGTAAATGCCATGGCTTGTTCACGACGACCGTTCGGCCCACAACTTCCCCGTCTCTTTCCTCGAATTTTCGCGGAAAAAGGCAAAAAATATCAGTCCACCGAATCGGTGACTCTTGACCGGTATGCTGGAGGTTGCTACATCAAAGATGCTAATCAGATGATGAGGGCTCTCCAGGGGAAACTTTGGGGGGCTCTTTTCTTTCGGGTCTTCGCTTTCTCCTCTGCTCGTGTTGCTCTTTATGGCCTGGGTTAGGACCCAGAGCCTCTCTCATTCCGCCATTGTTCAAAGAGCTGCAAAAGCGTGTCTTCCACGCGTTCTTCGAGCCATTGGCCGAATTCTGGATTGTCCTTTTTGGTGACCTTGATAGCGATCGCCTTCTCGTCGACTGTCAGCGTGCCCAATGTACTGCCGTTCTCATCTTTGATGACCGAAGCCAGGCCACGATTGGGCGGCTTCCTGTCGCTACGTGCTTTGCTCGAGCAAGCCGAATAGACCGCTTGGAACTTTTCGGAACTAGGTGTGTCGTCGGGCAGAGTGGCGACCGCCTCTTTGGCGACGTCCACCAAATCTAACTTTACCGATAAGGCAGCCAGATCACTCCACTGTCGCCGTCCGATCCCATGTGCTGGCCCGATGAGTTGAACAAGGCCGTCTGGCAATTGTTCTATGACGACCCTGTGGTTGGACACGCCTTGCCGGGTCAGACCCAGAGCATCCTGGATGACACCGGGTTTGTAGCCGGATTCCTGCATCTCTTTGATAAACAGTGACTTTTCTATGAAAGACGGATCAAGCCTGAGGTTGTTCTCCTGGCCTTGAGCGATCAGAGATGCGTCATCATCCAAGGTCCGAACAATTGCCTTGACCGTTCCACCGACCTTGCGGATCGCCGCAAGCCTGCGGCGGCCGTAGATGATGCGGTATCTGTCCGGTTGGGCAGATGGACGGACCATGATTGGCACTTGTTGGCCATGCTTGGCGATACTCTCGGCCAATTCATCAATGCTGGAATCTTCCAGCACCAACCGATCGCGCAGCCCATCCATATCAATCTGATCGGGCTCGATGTCGCGGATCGAGTTTGCAGTGATCTCGCGCAACGAGTCACGCAATCCGCCGACAGATCCTGGCAGCTTTGCTGCTCTTGGTGGGGTAGGGGAGGCGGCTGCGCTCTCCGTTTCATCCTTTGGAGGCTGGTTGAAGATGTTCCGGGCCATCAGCGACGCCCCCATGCCATTTGGATCGTCTGCTCCAGTTCATCGCCAACGCCGTTCACGCTTGTCAGGGCGCGATCAATTGTCTTTCTGATGAACTGGCTTGGATCGACTTCGTAGACGGTCTGCTGGGTCATCCCCGCGTCGGAGATCGCTGTAGACTTCAGCATCGGCTCTGTCATGACCTGACCTGCCAGAATTGATCTCAGGTAGCCTGCCATTTGGGTCTGCGGACCGTCCGACGGTTCATATCTGGTAATCAAGAACTTGACGAAATCCCATGTGACACGCCGACCGATGGCTTCTTCCACGGCCTTGATCGTTTCTGAAGCAAGCTTCAGGAATTGGCTCATGGATGCGATGTCAAGCATGCCAGGTACCACGGTAACCAAAAGCCCCGTCGAGGCTGCCAGTGCAGTCAGGGTTAGAAACCCAAGCTGAGGCGGGCAGTCGATCAGGACGATGTCGTAGTTTGCCTCAACCTCTTCAAGCGCCAAGGCGAGGCGCTCTGCAAAGATGGGTTGTACGCGGCGGGCGAGTGCGTTTGCGGTCTCAGTTTCGTACTCCGAGAGCATTAAACCTGCTGGAACCATGTCGAGTTTATGGAAGTAGGTCTTTTGGATGACGTTCGAGAGAGGAACTTGGTCCTCATATCTCAAAGCATCATAGATTGTGCCGCCATCGGCGAACTCAAGCTCGGGCCGAAAGCCGAAAAACGTGGTCAAACTTGCTTGCGGATCAAGGTCCAGGACCAGGACGCGGTAACCGCGCAAGGCATACCGTTGTGCAAGATGGATCGTTGCTGTCGTTTTTGATGAACCGCCTTTGAAGTTGACGACGGATATTACCTGAAGGCGGTCGCCTTCACGGCGACCTGGGCGGTAGCTTTCTGCGTTCTTTCCAGTGCGTCCAAGAACATCGCGCAACTCATCAATCTCTTGGGCTGTGTAGAACCGGTGTCCGCGGTTGTCTGTATGCACTTCCGGGAAGCTGCCGTCCTTGTGCCGGTTGCGCAGGTTAGATGTGCTTACGCGCAGGAGGCCGGCGACTTCGGTGGAACTGAAGCGGCGGAGGGACTTTCGTTCTTCGGGTTCGAAAGCGATCTTCATCTGGCGATCCAAAGACTCAGCCAGATTGTCGGCAAATGCTCCGATATCGGAAGAGCCTATGCCTTGCGTGTATCCAATGTTACGATCATCCATGTCCTGCCGCCCACTCTCGGCCTCTGTTGAGGCTCTTAGTCATTCTGACGGTGTACAGCGTGTCTGACGCGTTTTGCCGTCAGAATGGGAATGCCACGATCCAGTGAGTCCGGCAAGAAGAATCTAAATGTAGTGTTAAAGTTATCCACAACACCTATAGGTGTTGTCGTGTAAAAAACTCAGCAAGCCATTGATATAGATATATTAAATGCAGATCTAACCGAATCGAGCCGCTACTCTGTTGAGTTGGTACATTAGCAGCTAACCCCAAGCAACTAATGGCACTTTCTGCCTCCTGCGGAGTTTTCTCCCGGTGAAATTTTTTGGATTCGGGTCAGAAGCTACATCTGATCTTGGCTCGATTCGTACGGCATGAGGCCAAGTCGTTCCGCCCGCTCCAACAGCATTTTCACCGAAGACGGCTGCCATCTTGTTCGGCCACGAGGCGTGCGTTCGCGCATAGATTCCAGCCGTTCACAGATCGCTTGAAGCGTGATGTCGGGATCTGCGCCCTTGATGCCAGCAATAATGGCGGGCAGGCGATCGTCCGTTTCGCGGCGCCCGGCGCGGGCCAGCACCTCGGTAGGCAGGAAGCCGTCGCGGACATAGGCCTTCACAGCGCGCAAGAGACGGCTTTGGGTCCAGCGACGCGCCTCGGGCAGGGGGCCGTTTATGATGCGCACAACGTCTTCCCAAGCCAAGTCGGGGCGCAACCGGCGCACATGGGGCACCCAGTCTTGAGCCGTCTCGTTCAGCCGCTCCATGTAGCCGTCTTGCCGCGCGAGCCGCACCTTGCGTAGCGCCGCTGGATCGCGGGCGCGTAGGCCCGGGTTCCCGCCGACCCGGCCCTTGGTACGGGCACTCGCCAGCCCCGCCTTGGTACGTTCGCGGATCAGCGCCCGCTCAAACTCGGCCGCGGCGCCCAGAACCTGCAGCGTGAACTTGCCTTGCGGGGATCCGGTGTCGATCGGGTCCTGAATGGAACGAAAGAACGCACCCTTGGCCTCCAGCCGCTCGATCACCTCCAGCAGATGTGAGAGAGACCGCGCCAGCCGGTCGATCCGAACGACAACCAGCGTGTCGCCCTTGCTAATGCGCTCCAGCAAGCGGGCAAGCACTGGCCGCGCACGATTGCCGCCTGAGGCGTGTTCTTCATGGATTTCGACGCATCCCGCAGTTTGCAGGGCCTCGGACTGGGGCAGGGGGGTCTGATCCTCTGTCGATACGCGGGCGTAGCCTATCAGGGGCATGAAAACGGGGCCTTTTGCAATTTCATATACCGCTACTAAACGACCGTTTGAAAACGAATGCAAGGGCGTGCACTGTGGCGCTGCTCAGCAGAGAACCCTTGGTTTCCATACGCTGAGCGCGATCAGCGAGCTCTCGCAGACCATCGCGCGCCCGTGCTATATAAGGTGTGCAGGCGCATTCTGACAAAACACTTTGGTAAAATGCAAAAGTGCCGTATTTTGCACATATGAATACTCAAGTATCTATGCAGTATGATATTTTTTACGATCCTCTTGTGGATGCGGAGGGGCTTGAAGAGACGTCTGAGGACGTGTCGCGTTTAGTTCCCGATTTCAATTGAAGCAGTAAGCTGAAACTGAAGCGCTGGAATTTCAGCTTAGCGCTTCACCAACGCGTCAAGATTCCTGAGCTTCACAGCCCTGCGGCTTTGGTCAGGTTCACCCTGAACCTGTCGCGCCTGCGCTGGTAGCGCCGGGTCATCTCGGCCGACGCATGTCCGAGTTGCTTTTGAACATAGCGCTCATCAACCTCTGCCGACGAGGCGAGCCCGGCACGTAAGGAATGGCCGGAGAACATCGCCAACCGTTTAGCTTCCGGCAGATCGGATCTGACGCCACTCTTCAGAACGGTCGCCTTGATCAGCCGGGCGACGTGCTTGTCGGAAAGTCGTGTCTCGAGGGCGCGTTTGCCGTCCCGCGACGTACGCACGAAAACCGGGCCGAAGTCGATCTTTGCAAAATACAGCCATTGCTCAAGTGCGTGGACAGGACAGCTCTGGTCGCTTGAGCCACGCCCGACCTCGACCTCGCGCCAGCCGGTCTTGGCATTGAGGGTGAGCAGGGCGCCGCCGTCGAAGACCTCGACCCAACCGCCGGAGTCCGGTGTATCGTCCTTATGCACATCGAGGCAAACCACCTCCGAACGGCGAAGGCCGCCTGCATAACCCAAGAGCAGGATCGCCCGGTCTCGGAGTCCGCGGAGATCGTAGGGAAGGATCGCCACCATTGCCTGAATGTCCTCAGGCAGGATCGCTTCCTTCTGGACCGGCGGGCGGGCGTGCTTGCGCTTGATCCCGGCGAGGACCGTCGCGATGTGGCGGTTCTTGCGATCAAGAGTGAACCCGCGCTGCCTGTAGTTCCAGGCAAGCCCCGAAAGACGGCGCTCAATCGTGGAGACCGAAAGGGCAGGGGCCTTCCCGGCTGGTGCAGCCAGATCAGCCAGATAAAGCCCAACCATCTCGGGCGAGGGGGGCAGAGGTTCCGTGCCTTTCAGTCGGCACCAGCGGGTGAAGTGTTTCCAGTCGGCCGCGTAGGCCTTGTTCGTGTTCCCAGCCGTCGAGGCCTCAGCGTAGTCCCGGGCGGTATCGATCAGCCGGTCGAGCGCGCCGGAGCCGGCCACATGGGCGGGCAGGGCGATTGAGGCTCGGTCCCGAGAGGTTCTTTCGTCGCGCTCGTCACTGTTCGGTGCTGTATGGGGTGCTGAGCCCGAAATCTCGGACTCTGACCCGCCCGAACCCTCGATTTTGGTGCTGCTATTTGTGAGACTACCCATGTTTTTGAGCATATCATTTTTACGTCCGATAACACAAGGTTATTGGACATCTAAAGACTCGGCAAAGAGGGGCGGTTTCTACACTATGTAGTAGTCAAAAGCGCCGCCGCAAGATAGTGTTGTGGCATGACATATGCCCGCTCAACCTTCGACAGCGACCCTGATAGCTTACCCCGGATGCCGCCCTGGGTCACCTCGGTACGCGCCGAAGCCCTTGAAGATGTGGCGTTTTTGTCGGGCGCAGCACTGAGCCACCTGCATCTTGCGTTAGGATACGATCCTGTCCCCCAGGCCTTGCTGCGGGACCGGCTCGCGCTGCGCGCGACGGAGGCTTGTGTCGCGTTTTCGGGTCGCCCGGAGCGGGCAGGGGAGCTGCGCGACGTGGTGCATCTGCTACGCCCCGGCGACATGCCCGGCCCGGCAGGCGAAACCTGTCTGGCGTGGCGTCGCGCCACGGAAAGGCTGGTGACCGTGCAAGCTCTGGTCCGGGCGCTGCCTGAACTTCAGGGTGATCAGATCGCGAGTTGGCTCGATGCCGGGCAGGGGGCACCGGTCAGTCGCGCGGCAATGGTGCTGGAGGCGGTACTAAACGATGCCCCCCGTGCCGAGGTGCCCGCACTCGTCCTTGCTGACGCGACCCTCGCTCAGGCGCTTGGTTGGGATCATGTCGTGCCGCTTCTGGCCGCAGGCCTGAAGCGCGCCGACATGCGCAAGCGAGGCGAAGACCTACGCTCGGCTTGTCATCGTGCGCTCGTCGGCATTGCCAACTTGCTACCGCACCTTGGCGCGACTAGCGTTTTGTCATGAGGATACCATCTGAGATGCCGCGCCTGAAGGGCTATCGTTTCCCCCGTGAAGTCGTGGCCTATGCCATATGGGCCTATCATCGCTTCGCGCTCAGCACGGCGGACGTCGAGGATCTGCTGGCTGAACGCGGTATAACCGTCAGCCGGGAAACCGTGCGCAAATGGGTGAACCGATTTGGTCTGCATTTCGCCGAATGCATCAAGCGTGACCGTCCCACAGCTGCAGACAAATGGCATCTGGATGAAGTCGTCGTTCCGATCAGCGGCGTGAAGCAGTGGTTGTGGCGAGCGGTGGATGCGAACGGGGACGTGCTGGATATCCTTGTGCAGCCGCGCCGGAACGCTAAAGCTGCCAAGCGTTTCCTTACGCGGCTGATCGCCCGCTTTGGCAAACCGCGTGTCGTCGTTACGGACAAATTGCGCAGTTACCTCAAACCGATCCGGACCCTCGCGCCAGAAGCTGACCATCGGGCACACAAAGGGCTCAACAACCGCATCGAGGGTTCGCATCGGCCGACCCGCAAACGAGAGAAGGTCATGGGTCGCTTCAAATCGATCCGACAGACGCAAAGGTTTCTCGCGGCCCACGATCAAATCAACACGATGTTCAGACCCCGACGCTACCGCCTCTCCAACATCTCATACCGCCACGCAAGGTCCGATGCCTTCGACCTGTGGCAAGGTTATGCGCTCGAAATGACCGCCTGAGAAAATCGCCCCTGGTCACCGTTACAGGTCAGTGCCGTTAAGTTGGCAATGCCGGTCATGATCCCCATCGCGAGCGCCAGGAACAGCACGACCACACCGTAAAGCAGAATCAGGCTGGGCCCCGAAATTGCATACCACAGCCCCGAAACAGTGCCCGCGCTGAACGCCGAATAGACGATCAGCAGGATCGAGCCACGGTCAACCATAAGCGTCGTCGCCCTGTGCCGCTTCACCAGATCGCCGACCAGCGGACGCGCAATCTGACCGACGACGAAGGGCAGCAGGATCTGCAGCGCGATCTTGACTACGGCCGCCCCGCTGATGGCGCCGCCCCCCTGATGCAAGAGCACGGCCACCAGAGCAGGTGTCAGCGCCACGCCGATCAGGTTGGAAAAGGACGCGGCACAGATCGCCGCCGGCACGTTGCCCCCCGCCATGCCGGTAAAGGCGATCGACGACTGGATGGTGGACGGCAGCACCGACAGGAAGATCAGGCCAAAGATCAGGTCGGGGCCCAGCACGCTGCCGAACACGAACGCAACGCCCAGTCCCAGCAGCGGAGATAGCAGGTAGGTCGCAGCGACGGTCAGCCCCTGCAGCCGCCAGTTCAGCATCCCGGACCGGATGGCCGCGGCGTCAAGCTTGGCACCGTAGAGAAAGAACAGCAGCGCCACCGCCCAGAATGTGATCTGCTTCAGTGCGTCGGCGGCCACGCCGCGCACCGGCAGAATCAAGCCAATGATCACCGTGGCAATCAGCAACAGCATGTAGGTGTCGATGCCAAAGCGTCTGAGATACGTCATGTGTCCGTCCGGCATCAGGGATAATGCTGTTTCATGTACCGGCTTTGGCCGCCAGTCCGCATCGAAAAGATCAGTATCCCAGCGGGATATCATCTTTTCGGCTGTCCGATCCACCCTCCAGCAGCCCATCCGTCATCCGGATCGCCTGACTGCCTCCGATGGGAGAGGTCACAACCTTGATCTGATGACCCCGCGCGGCGAGTGCCGTTCGGACCTCCTCGGGCAATGCCGGCGCGATTACATCGCCGCGGCGCGTGCGGTGGGGTCATTAACGCCGCGCTTCCTACTGACCGAGATCATGCCCGATATCTTTAACAATCTGATAGTGGTGATCACGCTGAAAATAGCGCGTGCGATCCTTCTCGAAGGAGCGCTCAGCTTTCTTGGCCTTCATCGTGCTCGTCGGTCGCCTGCTGCATCAGAACCCAAAGAACCATGGCAAGATTTACGCCCTGCATGAACCCGAGGTCGACTGCATCTCCAAAGGCAAGGCCCGCAAGCGCTATGAGTTCGGGACCAAGGTCAGCCTGGCTACTACCATCGACGAGGGCTTCGTCGTCGGCATGCGCGCCCTGCCGGGCAATCCCTACGATGGGCATACTTTGCCCGAAGCCCTGGAGGAGGTCGCGATCCTGACCGGTCGGCCTCCGGATCTGGCCGTCGTGGACCGCGGCTATCGCGGCCACGGTGTATCGACGACAAAAGTGCTGATCAGCGGCACGCGCCTGGGCCTGACGCCAAAGCTGAAGACACTGCTGAGGCGGCGCAGCGCCATAGAACCAGAGATTAAACACATGAAAACTGACGGACGTCTGCCGCGATGCCCACTCAAGGGGACGTTCGGCGACGCGATTTTCGCCGTGCTATGTGGCTGCGGCCATAAAATCCGCAAGATCTTGGTCCACCTCAGGGCTTTGTTGCCCCTCATTCTGGCCGTATTGTGCGCCGCCGCAACTGGCAGGATCAGGCCTGCAAACTGCTATCTTGTCGCCGGATCGCGTTGTTCAGCGTGAACTTTTTACTTCTGCAGCTTTGTAAGGGCTGGGGTTTTTGTTGATGCCTCGTCTACCCGGCGTCGGCCTTCCCCCCGGACACTGACAAATAGGGGTAGATTCCGGCTGGGTGCAGAATAGTACGTTAGGCTCCGAGGACGCGCTTGCCGTAGTCTCGCAGATTGCCGTTCGGGTCGACGTAGCGATAGAGAGTAACGGGCCTCACGCCTAATTCTTTGCAAAGTTCTGAAACAGACGTGTCGCGGTTTGCCATTGCGGCCTGTGCCATGCGCACCTGTGATTTTGACAGCGCGAATTTTCGTCCGCCTTTCCTCCCCCGCGCCCGGGCTGCCTGAAGACCGGCCACTGTGCGTTCACGGATCAACTCGCTTTCAAATTCGGCGAGAGCGGCAAAGATGCCGAATGAAAGCCGTCCTGCCGCAGTTGTTGTGTCGATCTGCGCACCTTGCCCGGTGAGCACTTTAAGGCCAACCCCGCGCTCAGACAGCATACTGACGGTCTTGACCAGATGATGCAGGCTACGCCCCAAACGATCGAGCTTCCACACAACCAGAACATCGCCGTCACGCAATGCCTTGAGGCAGGCCTCCAACCCTGGCCGGTCATCCTTTTTGCCAGATGCCAGATCCGAGTAAATCTGCTCCTCTCCAACGCTCGCCGCGATCAAGGCATCCCGTTGCAGGTCAAGAGACTGCCTGCCATCGGCTTTAGAGACGCGCGCATAGCCAATCAGCATGTGTCACAAACGTTGGTTTGTGATGCTTGGGTTCGGCGGTCGCTTTCGGGCAACGGATTTATTCCTTATCTCATATCATAAATAAATATACTCAATACCTCCCATGAAAGCAAAAGAAGCATGGCGCATCGCACCATTCTGACCGAGCGCCAGCGCGCGACACTATTTGATCTGCCAACCAGTGAAGCGGCACTACTTCACCATTACACGTTGGCCGATGATGACATCGAACATGTTCGTCTGCGAAGACGATCACAAAACCGGCTTGGGTTTGCCCTTCAGCTTTGCGCGTTTCGACACCCCGGCCGCCTCCTGACGGCTGGAGAGGTCATCCCAGAAAAAGCGATCAGGTTCATCGCGGCTCAGCTGGGAATGCAAGCGGTTGAGTTGGAGGGCTACGCCGTCCGCGAAGAGACTCGGCGGGATCATCTGATCGAGCTTAGAGCGATCTATGGCTACAAGATGTTTACCGGACGTGGTGCCCGCGACCTGAAGGTTTGGCTTGAAACTGAGGCTGAGGTTGCGCGCTCTAATGAGGAGCTGGCGCGTCGGTTCGTGACAGAATGCCGCCGGAGCCAGACCATTCTGCCCGGGGTGTCGGTGATCGAACGGCTCTGCGCTGATGCGCTTGTCGCCGCCGAACGTCGGATGGAAACGCGCATCGCCGACCGTCTCGACGCGCCCATGAGAGGCAGGCTGGATGCCCTGCTTTCGGAAGACGTCGATGACCGGGTCAGCCGTTTTGTCTGGTTGCGCCAATTTGAGGTTGGCAAGAACTCGGCAGACGCGAACCGCCTGCTGGACCGGTTGGAGTTTCTGCAAGGTCTCGGGCTTGCGACCGCTGCCCTTGATGGCGTTCCACCCCACCGGATCACCCGACTTCGTCGCCAAGGCGAACGATATTTCTCGGATGATTTGCGCGACATTTCCAGCGATCGGCGGTGGGCGATCATGACCGTCTGTGCTGTGGAATGGCAGGCTGCGATAGCTGATGCAGTGATTGAGACCCATGATCGGATCGTGGGTAAAACCTGGCGCGATGCCAAGAGGTTATGTGATGTGCAGATTACCGGCGCCAAAGCAGCATTGCAGGACACACTTCGTTCTTTCTCAGGCTTGGGGGCCGCTCTCCTGGAAGCGCATGGCGATGGCGCACCCCTTGAGAGCGCGGTTACGACCGCCTGCGGTTGGCGTGATCTGGAAGGACTTGTCGCCACGGCGATGCAGTTGACCAGTACAATGGCTGCCAATCCCTTGGCCCATGTCGCCCAAGGCTATCATCGGTTCCGGCGCTACGCGCCGCGCATGTTGAGGGCGCTCGATATTCAGGCAGCATCGGTCGCCGAACCTTTGGTCGAAGCTACTCGGCTTGTCGCAAAGGGCGGACAAGAGACCGTTCGGCCAACAACCTTTCTGCGCCGCAGTTCCAAATGGCACCAGCACCTTCATGCGCAGCCCCCCGATGACCATCGGCTTTGGGAAGTCGCCGTGTTGTTCCATCTGCGCGATGCCTTTCGCTCCGGCGATATCTGGTTGGTGCAGTCCCGGCGCTATGCCGACCTGAAGCAGGCGCTGGTGCCAATAGCAGAGGCGCGGGCCACACCCAGATTGGCAGTGCCCTTCGACCCGGCGGATTGGCTGGGAGATCGCAAAACCCGTATGATTGAGGGACTGAAACGCTTGGCACGCGCTGCCCGTGCCGGGGCAATTCCGGGTGGCTCTATTGAGGACGGAATGCTGAAGATCGACAGGCTCACCGCCGCAGTGCCCGCCGAGGCCCATGAACTTGTTCTGGATTTATACAAAAGGTTGCCCGATGTGCGGATCACCGATCTGCTTCTGGAGGTGGACAATGCCACAGGCTTCACGGAAGCCTTCACCCATATACGCACCGGAGCACCTTGCACTGACAGGATCGGACTGCTGACCGTGCTGCTGGCGGAAGGCCTGAACCTCGGCCTCAGCAAGATGGCCGAAGCCACCAGCACCCATGATTATTCCCAGCTCTCGCGCATCTCACGGTGGCATGTTGAAGGCGACGCGCTGAACCGCGCCTTGGCCATGGTGATCGCGGCGCAATCCACCCTGCCCATGGCCCGTTTCTGGGGTGGCGGCACCACCGCCTCCAGCGACGGGCAGTTCTTTCCAACCACACGTCAAGGTGAGGCAATGAACCTGATCAACGCCAAATATGGCAATGAACCGGGGCTGAAAGCCTATACCCATGTTTCCGATCAGTTCGGCCCCTTTGCCACTCAAACCATCCCGGCGACCGTGAGCGAGGCCCCTTACATCCTCGATGGCCTGCTGATGAATGAGACCGGCAGAAATATCCGCGAACAATATGCTGACACCGGCGGCTTCACCGATCATGTCTTCGCCGTCACAGCCCTTCTGGGCTTCCAGTTCATTCCGCGCATCCGTGATCTGCCCTCCAAGCGGCTCTATGTCTTCGATCCAAGTGCTGTCCCGAAGGAACTGAAAGGCCTGATTGGTGGCAAGGTCAGGCAAAGCATCATCACCACCAACTGGCCCGACATCCTGCGCAGTGCCGCTACCATGGTCGCGGGCGTCATGCCGCCCAGTCAACTGCTGCGAAAGTTTTCAGCCTATCCCCGCCAGCATGAGCTGGCCGAAGCCCTCAAAGAAATCGGACGCGTTGAACGGACGCTGTTCATCATCGACTGGCTACTTGACGCCGACATGCAGCGCCGCGCTCAGATCGGGCTAAACAAAGGCGAAGCACACCACGCCCTGAAAAACGCCCTCCGCATCGGTCGCCAAGGTGAAATCCGCGACCGCACCGCCGAAGGTCAGCACTTCCGCATGGCAGGCCTCAACCTCCTCGCCGCCATCGTCATCCACTGGAACAGCAAACACCTTGGTCAAGCTGTCGCCGCACGAAAACGCGACGGGTTGGATTGCTCACCAATGCTACTGGCACATACCTCACCCCTCGGATGGGCACATATCCTCCTCACAGGCGAATACAGGTGGCCAAAACAGTAAACCAAGGGGCTTAACGTACGATCCTGCACTCTCCGGTATCAGACCCCGAAAAGCCGGGTGGTATCGGGCAGGGCAAGGATGGATTGGATCGACGCCCAAAGCTCCTCCGTCGTGCCGCCCGGGAAATCGGCGCGCGCCGTGCCACTGTCGGGATACATCAGCGTGTCATGCACAAAGGCCGCATCGCCCGCGACATAGGTGACCGAGCCGAGGGTATGGCCGGGGGAGAGCATCACTTGGAAATACAGATCGCCGATGGCAAAGGTTTCGCCCTCGGCAAACATCCGGTCAAAACACCGCGCCGGATCAAATGCGTCCGGCAGGTTGTAAAGATCGCGCCAGATGGCCGCGATTTCAGTGACCTTCTGACCGATCGCCGTCGGCGCGCCGGTCTCCTCCTTCAACCACGCGGCGGCGGTCATGTGGTCGGCATGGGGGTGGGTGTCGAGGATCATCGCCACCTCCAGCCCCTCACGATTGACCAGATCCAGTACAGCCTTTGCGCTGTCTGTCGAAGTGGATGCGGCCTTCGGATCAAAGTCCAGAACCACGTCGATCAGCGCGGCCTGCCCGGTCGCGGGGCAGGCAGCGACATACTGGATGGATCCCGTTTCCTCTTCATAAAGCCCCCAGACATCCGGAGAGGTAGGGCCGTTGGACGGGCTGTGGCGTGTGATCGTCATAATGCCTCGTTTTGGTTGGGGTGTCAGATGGGGGCGCGTCTGTCAGTCATCGGGTTCCGGGGCGTCCGCGTCGTCGGTGCAGAAAATTTGGTAAAGGGTGGTCAGCAGACGCTTTGCGTTTTCGCCCGCAAGCGCATAGTGGATCGTCTGCCCATCCCGCCGCCCTTGCACCAACCCGTCGCGGCGCAAAAGCCCGAGATGCTGGGAAATCACGCTTTCGCGCACCCCAAGGGCCTTTGCGAGTGCGCCGACCGACCTTTCGCCTTCGACAAGCGTACACAAGATCATCAGGCGATTCCGGCTGGCCATCGCCTTGAGCAGCGCCTCAGCCTTGTCCGCGTTTTCTTGCATCTGCTTTACCTTCATACATTCGCATATGCGACGGTATGAATTTATTTCAAGCTCTGACCGGACTTTTCCAGCGCTCCTTGTTTGCTTTGACTCCACCTGCAAACGCGGTACGGTTCGTCATGGCGCAGCTGACCTCCATTGAAATCCTATTGCCTGAACTTCGGGCCTATGCGATAGCCATTTGCCATTCCCGCGACGAGGCTGAAGATCTTGTTCAGGATGCTGTGGAACGGGGGCTGCGATCAGGTGGGAGGCCAGACCCGATCGGGGAACTACGGCCCTGGATGTTCCGTGTCATTCGCAACCTGCATTACGATGAGCTGAGAAAAAGGCGCGTGCGTCGGGAATATTTCGCGGCCGAAAAACGTCTATCCAATGAAGCGGGTGCGTCGGACACCGCGCGGGATGTGTTGATCCGGCTGGCCTTTAAGAAACTGCCGCCCGAGACCCGCGAGGTTCTGTGCCTCGTTGATATCATGGGGTTGAAGTACGCCGAGGCGGCGAAAGTGATGGATGTGCCGAACGGAACGGTGATGAGCCGGATCAGCCGTGCCCGCAAGGCGTTGCTGGAAATCGTCGATGGGGCCGAAACGGCAAAGCAGGAAGTGACGCGGAAGACATGAATGAACTGAACGACAAGGACTGGGAACAGGTCAACGCTTACCACGATGGTGAGTTGTGCGCGGCCGACATGCGCGCATTCGAGGGGCGGCCTGCATCCGAGCCCGCGCTTGCCGCAGCGCTTGAGGACGTGCGGAACGTGTCCGTCAGCTTGGCGGCCTTGCGACCGGACCTCGTGCATTCGGAATCTATGCCGGAAACTAGTGCCGCAAATAGTAGCTGGCACCCCCGGCGCTGGCTGGCGGGCGGTGCTGTCGCTGCGGGAATTGCCTTGGCTGTGGTATTCGGACCCGCTTTTGTTGCCACCCCGACAGCTTTTGACATTCACGCTGAACTGGCCGCTGAGATGTATGACGTCGAAACCGCCGATCTGCGGCCCGCCGCGACAGGCGGTGCGGTGGGCGTACCCGACCTGTCCGTCGCAAACCTGACGGCTGTTGCCTTCCGCACATCGGACAACGGCGAAGTCATGCATTACGCGGGTCAGAATGGATGCAGGTTGACCTATTTTCGCGGCGCGTTCGTTTCCCCAGAGGGCAACGACACACCCGGTCAGCAGATCGCAACCTGGCTGTCCGGGGATCACCTTCGTCATATAGTTGTCGCGACAGGGATGGACCGCACGCGGTTCGATGCCATCGCCAGTTATCTGATGCTTGAAACCCGCGAACGTGTTTCCGAAAGCGTGATGGCGTCGCTTTCGGAGGCAACCCGGACGGCACGGTCCTGCGTCGGCTAGGTCAGTTGGTTTTTGCGGTGTCCGTCAAGCTGTCAAGATAGGCAATGACATCGGCCTGATCCTGCGCCTTGCGCAGGCCACTGAACCCCATCTTGGTGCCACGCACTTCTTTCCGGGGATTTGCAAGAAACGCGGCAAGCCGATCAGGTGTCCAATCGCCCCCGTATTCAACCAGCGCGTCGGAATAGCGAAAGCCGTCGACCGTTGCCACGGGTGCCCCGACGATACCATAAAGGTTGGGACCGACACGATTGGACCCACCTTCGTCTACCGTATGGCAAGCCTTGCATTTCCTGAACGTCTTTTCGCCGGCAGCCGGGTCGCCCTGCGCAAGGATCTCAGCGCCGGGAGTTTCAACCTCCTCCGCATCTGCGGAATCTGTCGCTTCAGTAGCGGCATCTGTGCCGGTTGCAGTCTCCGACCCTCCCGTGACCTGGGCCACGTATTTCGAAACCGTTTCGATTTCTTCCTTGGTCAGCGTTTCCGAAAAGGCTGGCATGACTCCGATTCCACTGGTCACGGCTGCGCGCACCTGATCGACTGTCGGTTTGAATTCATCAAGGTTGGGGCCGATCTCGGCCTCCGAACCCACATCTTTCAGCGCGTGGCAAAGGGCGCAGGCGGGTTGCGCGGTTTCAGTGAATATCTTACGGCCCGCATCCAGATCAGCCTCGGCGCTCGCAGCACCGGCCATCAAGGCAAGAAAAACTGCGCCGCCGAGTCGTGGCGTCGTTCGGGTGGTCATGTTCATGTCTCCGGTTTTTTTGTTGTCAAACCGGTGGCAGAGGATGCCGCCGGTCAGTCAGCTCAGCTGACGGTCACGTCGACGGCATGGGCGCGCCAGCCGTTATTGCCATAACCCCGTTCGTTGGGCGGAAAAATCTCGGGTTGGGTATCGCCTGCTTCGTTGGTGGCACGGCTCGCCAGCATATGTGTGCCTTCGGACAGCTCCGTGATCAGCACGAATGGCCGCCATGCATAGGGGCCAAGGTCCGGGCCAAGGAACTGCGCTTCTGCCCAGTTTTGCCCCCCGTCGGTGGACACCTCGATCTTGTCCAGACCGCTGACACCGCCCATGGCGACGCCGTGGACCTGCACCTTGCCGGTCGCCGCATCCATCAGAGGGCCGGTGATCCAGGATTTGACGGCCATCTCGTACATCGACGGCTGAGAGGGATCGCCCTTTACCCCCACGGAGCGCACGCGATAGCCGGTTTGCTGGATTTTATTGGGCGATTCCTCGGCCGTCATTGCCAGACGTTTGAGATACTTGACGTTGTTCACGCCATAATACCCCGGAATCACCAGCCGCAGGGGGCCTCCATGGGCGAGTGGCAAAGGCTCACCGTTCATCTCCCACGCCAGGATAGCCTGATCCATCGCGACCTTTGGAACCGACCGTTCGACCTGGATCGTCTCGGGTGGAAGACCTTCGGGGATCTCTTCGCCACCTGTACCGGTCAGGAACACGGCGCCCGCATTCGCGCCGCCCATCGCGTCAATCACGGCGCGCACCGGCACGCCGGTCCACACCACGTTGCCCGCAGCACCAACCGACCACTGCGAGCCGCTGGTTTCATGATCGAAAAAAGCGCGCCCGTTGCCCGAGCATTGCAGCACACAAACCACGGTTTCGACCGCGAGCGTCTTCATCTCGCCCACAGTCATCTTACCCGGGTTCGCGACCCCGTCGATCTCGACCTCCCAGGCATCGCGATCTGCGACGATCTCGTCGGGTGGGGCGGGCAGGTTATTGCGTATGTAAAGCTCGGTACTGGGCGTGATCAGCTCCGAACCTTGCGCGGCGCGCTTCGTCTCAAGCGTCTGCTTGGAATGGACGATCATGTCCTCGGCGTCTTTCCATGCGACGTAATCTGGCAACGGCTCCCCGTCTGATTGCGCCATCCCCGGTGCCCCGACTGCAGCAGCCACCATCGTGCCCGCTGATCCTATCAGGAAATGCCGACGCTTTACTTTTTCTATGATTTTCATGTCTTTCCTCCCGTGGTTCGAAGCATTTGCACTCCACGGTATGCAGCAGCTCCATGCGTAACTAACGTGTTGAGGGTGCATTTTATTCCCGCGGAACGAAAAAATATTCGCGAAGCTCCAAATAAGTGGATGCACGTGGCCGGGTCGGCTGGCCAAAGGACGGTGCCCGCTTGTGCGGTCGCTCTGCTTGCCGGATAACCCATTTTGGTAATTGGGGTCGTGCAGTTCCGATGCTCAGTCAGTTGGATATGGGGGGCGCACGGCTCCCGGAGGCTGCGCCAACAGATCAGAGCTATAACCGGCAGGGTTGTCGGATGGAAAAGCGTAGGAGCCGTCGCGCAATACAAGAATAACCACCGCCGAAAGTCCCTGGGAAGACCCGTATGTTGTATTCAACCGAGGGGCAGGGTCAGAACGTTGCGACGGATCAAGATCGATGGATGCGGTCAGGTGCCGTGTCAGCGCAGTCGGCGCCACGTAATTGAGAAACCGCACGGCAACGCGGTTTGTCCGGAAATAGATGCCCGCCATCGCGCGACTTCCAGATAGCTGAACCACGGCAGCAGCGACTTCGACGCTGGTACCGTCCTATTTCTATATCTGAGAAACACGCCGCTGCGACAGCTCAGACGGTCGCCGCTCCGATGGCGAAAAGCTCACGAAAATAAAACTTCCGGGTCAGGAACAGGGCGCAGACCGTGAACCGGTGTTCGGCCTTGCGGGGAGGACTGAAGTCCGTTCGGCGTCACCGGGCAATCAGGGCTGTGTCATCAAGCAACTCATGTTCCGAAAGTCCTTTAGGCCCCGGCTAAGCAGCGGGGCCTAAAGACAAAACGTCCAATCATGTTGGTTTATTCCGCATGTTGCGAAAGTTGTCGGATCAACCGCACTATCGCTGCCAGCCTTCGGTTGCCATGAGTTCCTGCGCTTCATCCGTGATGAGGAAGTCAAGGAAGGCTTGCGCCTCCGGATCGGCATCGGGCGAAAGCACGACATTCACGTCGCGGTAGATCACACGATCCGCAGACAGTTCGACCATGTCGAGGTCGTCCTTTGTGATCGGCCAATTGGGCCAGGTGATCCAAGCGTCGGCATCACCGTTTGAGATGACCCCATAGGAGGCACCCGATCCAAGCGCATAGGCCACGATATTGCGTCGCAGGTCGGAGATGTCATCGAGGCTCCCCAAACGGCCCGCTACGTCTTCCCATGTGCCAGTGCCGGAGGTGTTGTAGACCCCTGCGCCCTCGGTCACGACAACCCGCACCCCGTCGGCCAGAAGGTCATCGAAGTCATCAATGTTCAGCGGGTTGCCGGCCTTCACTGCGATCACGGTCGGCCGCAGGTAGATCGGCTCGACTTTCGCGGGATCGAAGGCCGTGTAGGTCAGCAGGAAGGCTGTCATCGACTGCTCGGATGTGCCCCAAAGAATGTCGGCGTCGGCCTGGGCGTCTGCGGTCCATTTCGATTCCGGGCCCGCGATCACTTCGACGGAGGTTCCCGTCTGCTCTTCAAAGACGGCTGCGACCTTGCGGAATGCCGTGTGCGGACCACCCGCGCCGTAAAGCTTTACGACGCCGTCTTGCGGCGCGTGTTCGATAGATGGATCGTTGAACGCGGTATCACCGCGGCGGTCGGCTGCGGTGTCGGCGAATGCCGGGGCGGCGGCAAGGATTGTGGTGGTGAAAAGCGTTGTCAGTCGCATGGTATCTCCTGTCAGGGTCGTGGATCGGCCTCCACCGATTGCGGGCGGCCTTCACAAGACTGACGCGCCGACATCCAGAACCCTTCCCGAATTTATGATCACGCTTCCGTGAGATCAGGTTGGCGCGCCTGGATCCTCGAACTGAGCCTGCAGCAAATGAGCGATTTCCAGAAGGCGCGCGCGCGGCAAAGCACCGGTCAGGGCGTAGGCGAACTCGGTGTCGCTCCAGTAGAACGCCTGCTCGGTGGCCGTTTCGGCAAATCGGAAACTTGGATCGCCTTCGCTGCCGCGTCGCAGATAGAGCGTCAGGCGCTGACCGTTGCCGTCTTCGTACATCAATTGTGCCGCTGGTTCGGTGGGCGAGGGAAGGAGCCGCCCACCGACCAGCGACAGACCCACGACACGCAGGTCGGGGATAGCAAACGGACGATCCAGCCGATTGGTCAGCCAAGTGGCCAGATGGCCCTTGTTCTCCGCCCCGACCTCGACCGGGTGCGCGACCTCGACAACGAAAGTGCGATGTGCGGCGAAGGCTTCGGCCACAAGGCCCGACATCGGCTGCGGGGCTGTGTCGGGGCGCAGGACCCAACCTGCCGTACCGCCTATCATCAGCGCCATCGCAACTGACGCAACCCATGCCAACGGCATGTGCCTGCGCCGTTCGGCAACCGGCAGCGTCGCCATCGGATGATCGGCAATCAGCCCCGCAAAGGCATGGCGCAGATCGCGGGCGATGGCCATGTCGGCTTCCACCCGACGGGCGGCTTCTGGTGTGTCATTCAGATAGGCTTCGACTTGTTTTCTCCGATCAGGCGGCAAGGCGTCGTCCACGTAGGCGACAAGATCCTCTTCACGAATATCCTTCGGCGCGCTTGTCATGTCACGCTCCTCAGTCTTGGGGCCGTCTCAGCCGTTGCCCCGCGCAAAGCGGCGCGGGCCCGGCTTACGCGGCTCAGGATCGTGCCTTCTGGGACGCCAAGCGTCTGAGCGGCCTCTCGGTAGGTGAAGCCTTCAACGCTGACCAGTATCAAAGCCACACGCTGATCGTCGGGCAGAGACATGACGCGCGCCAACAACCGGTTCAACTCGACATGGTTTTCCTGGGTCGGCGGTATCGCGGGCGGTGATGTCATGGTCTCAAGCGATTCCGTCTGACGTCGTTTCGCCTGCCGCCACCCATCAACATGCAGATTGCGCATCATCGTGAACAGCCAGGCCCGCAGGGGGACACCTGCGCGCCGCAGCGTCCACTTGCGCAAGGCTCGTTCCATGCAATCCTGCACCAGGTCATCGGCGGTGTGCACGTCGCGCGTCAGCGTGATCGCGTACCGCTTCATGGCGTCGGCCTCTTGGGCAAGGGCGTGATGGGTCGGCACGCTGCCTCCGTTTGCATGCATTCACATAAGTAACGCGCGCGGTCGCCGGATTATTCCCGGAAATCTTTTGAAAATTGTCGATCACGGGTTCGTGAACAAAAACTTGGGAAGGGTTCCAGGCTGTCGGTCGTGAACCTTGCAAGCTCCGCCCAAAGCGGCGCTCCAACCGAATTCAAAGGAGAGTTCTCATGAACGCTACGAAGAAAGTTATCGCCACAATCGCGGTCCTGACCGCCACTGCGTCCGTCGCCCTCGCTGACGGCCACGTGTCCAACGCGCTCGAAACCGCAGAGCAGGAACTGAGCCACGCCGTCGTGGTCAAGTCCGTGACCGCCGCCGCGGATGGTTGGGTCGTGATCCACGCAATCAAGGACGGCAAGCCGGTCGTTCCGGCCTCGATCGGGCATACCTATGTCAAGGCTGGCATGACCGAAAATGTCTACGTTCCGCTGACCGGTGACTATGACGGAGACAAAGTCATCGCGATGTTGCACGTCGATGATGGCGAACTCGGCGTCTACGAATTCGGACCCGGAAGCGTTGCGAACGACAAGCCGGTGGTTGTCGATGGCGGCCCGCTGGTCAGCCCGATTTCGATCGACGACTGATCCCTTTGGCCGGGCGCTCTTCGCATCGCCCGGCCAGATCGTTTTTTTGGAGGTGCAATATGTCGAACCAGGAACCGGACTTCGAGAAATCGAAAAAATGGCATTGGATCCCGTTGGCGGGCATAGCGGCGGCCGTCGCCTTCGCGCTGTTTGCCGCGCTCTATGAGGATGCTTCGGACGAGCCACTGAATGACGCGGCGAATGATGTCGAACATCTGAACTAATTACACCTCCTCCAATCTAGGCAAACTCAATTCTGTGAGTAAGCAGAGCTTTTCGACAGTCAAATAGATGAGGACGAAACCATACACTTCGCATCAGCCCAGGCAAAATCCAATGACTGCTTCCAGGATATGCGCAGATGTCGAACGGCATGTTTGCCGCAGTTGCATAGCGATGCTGCGTCAGCAATAGCCGCAACTGCATAAGTTTGGTTTGTCCGCACTGTGTGAGTCCATGCGCCTCGTAGCCAAGGTCCGCTGTCCTGCGTATCATTTTTTTTGGCCATTTGTATTCTCCTGTCAGCAGAATGTGCGCCCACCCGAGTGGCGATGTATGCGCAAGGAGGTCAGGCTGAATAGGCAGGCCCGCGTCTTGGCGCTGCACCACCGCCTCACCGAGCCGGGCGGTGTTCCAGTATATGACGATGGCCGCCAGCAGATTGAGCGCCGCCATACGATAGTGCTGTCCTTCGGTCGTGCGGTCTTGTATTTCGCCCTGCCTGCCGATGCGCAGAGCATTCTTCAGCGCGTGATGCGCCTCACCTTTGTTCAATTCGATCTGCACTCGCCGCTGCATATCCGCGTTGAGTACCCAATCCAGCATGAACAATGTGCGTTCGACACGGCCGACTTCCCTCAAAGCAACGCGAGATCGTTCTGGCGTGGATACGAAGCCAGCTTGCGGAGGATTTGGCTTGGCGCGACCGTCCCCGCCGTCATTGTGGCTGCAATCCTGAGAATGTCAGGCCAGTTTGACGCGATCAGGCCTTCGCGGATTTTGCCGCCAATCATTCCTTTAAGGTTCTGTGGCGTTCCTCCGGCATCGGACACATAAAGCCGCTTTGATGGCAGATCCCAGATGCGCGGAATGAACCGATGGCCCAGGATCGACGTGACCGCAAAGAGGTGATCAGTGAAGCCGCCTGTGTCCGCATATTGTTCCTTGATCCGTTTGCCGACATCATTGTTCAGCAACCCATCAAGGATGTAAGCTGCCTCGCTGACCGTGGCCGGAATGGTCTGAGATGCAAACGGCGCAAACTGGTCCGAAACATGCGTGTAGGCTTTCAGCACCGGCTCATTTCCGTATTTGGCATTGATCAGATTCATCGCCTCGCCTTGTCGGGTGGTTGGAAAGAACTGATCGTCGCTGGATGCGGTTATCCCCATGCCCCAGAACTACGCCATAGGTAGTTTGGCCTGAGCGTCCACGATATTCGCAAGCGCCCGTCCGTAGGCTCCAGACTCATTGATGATCAAAGCCAGAACAAGACGGTCGCGGCGAGTGCGATGGCTGAGAGGAAGACCTTCGGGCATCTGTCGTAGCGAGTGGCAACCCGGCGCCAATCCTTCAGGCGACCAAACATAATTTCGATCCTGTTACGACGTTTGTATCGACGCTTGTCGTATTTGACGGGCTTTGCTCGCGACTTCCGGCCAGGGATGCACGGCTTTATGCCCTTGTTTTGCAAGCCTTCACGGAACCAGTCGGCATCATAACCTCTGTCGGCCAGAAGCCATTGCGCAGGAGGAAGACTGTTCAGCAATGCCGCTGCACCAGTATAATCGCTGGCCTCGCCTGCGCTCATGAAGAAGCTGATCGGGCGGCCGTTTTCATCTGTGACGGCATGCAACTTGGTGTTCATGCCGCCCTTTGTTCGGCCAATCAGGCGACCGCGCCCCCCTTTTTCAACCCAAGGCTCGAAGCCGTGCGGTGTGCTTTGAGATAGGTCGCGTCGATCATTACCATCTTCGGAACTGTCGCCTCAGAGGCCAACCCCTCCATCATCCTCGCGAAGACGCCCATGTCGCCCCACCGCTTCCATCGGTTGTAGAGGGTCTTTGCCGGGCCGTATTCCTTCGGCGCGTCGGACCACCGCAAGCCATTGCGATTCATGAATATTATTCCACTCAGAACGCGCCTGTCATCCACGCGTGGCTTGCCATGGCTCTTTGGAAAGAACGGCCGAAGCCGCGCCATTTGTTCGTCCGTCAGCCAGTAAAGATTGCTCATAATGCCCCCAGATTTTGGGAGTTTGAATCATGCAAGCTTGGCAGCCTCAAGCGGATTAATGGGTCTGGAGCCTAGGCTTCACTTTCAATGTGCCACCGCGAAATACGCATCAATTCCCAAAACCCATGCGAATTACTCGCCTTAGCCATCTTGCTCAATCCAAGATTCAAGCCTTCCGAAAGCAGCACATTCAGCAAGCCAATCCGATCCTTCGGCGGTGCCCCTGTCCGTAGATGTGTGAACGCATCGGTGAACCCAGTTGCATCATCGACCAGCAACATGATGTCGGTGATGCGCGTATCCGGGACACGCTTATACAGATCAAAGAGCAGATCAGCCGCGCCGTTCGGGTTTTGTGTAGGCAATCGGCTGAGCTGCAGGACACCGTCTTCGATGGCCCCGCCGGGGATCGTTCCGCGTTTCGCCGCCTTTGAGAGTTTTTCCAGACCGATTTCCATCTGGGCATGGCGGTCTGCCAACCATTGCTCGGGATCAAGCGGCACAGCAAGCCGCGCATTTGCCGCTGCCGTTGTTGCGGGAACCAGAACCTGCTTGAGATCACCGTAGCGCTTGGATTGTGCCAGCCAGATATCGCCGGATCGGAAGGCGTCCCGCAAATGGAACAGAACCGCCACCTCCCACAAGCGTTGATCACTCGGTTGCTGCATCTTCAGGTGCTGGTGCCACTTCGAGGTGCGTCGCAGAAAATCTGTTGGCACAGAATGCCTTGCGCCATTTTTGATCAAATCGATGGCAGCCAAGAGCGGCGTAGCCACATGCGCCCCGTCGATCTTAAGAAGATGGAGCATTCTCGGGACATAGCGCCGGAATCGGTTATGACCCTGCACCGGTGCGGCACACGCGCAGGAGGTCGAGGTCTGGCGCGACGAAACCACCTTTACGCTTGCACCCGGCGACAGTGCCGAGTGGAAGCTGGTCATGGAAGAGGGCCAGACGGAAGAATACCGAATGCTGGTCGATGGCGGGCGTGTGAACTTCAACATGCACGGCCATGGCGAGGGCAATTCGGTGACCTATGAAAAGGGCCCCGGTTCGACGGGCGACGAGGGCGAGATCATCGCGACATTTGACGACGAACACGGATGGTTTTGGCGGAATCGGGACAGCCAGCCCGCAACCGTGACTGTCCAGGTGCGCGGCGAATACACCGAATTCAAAGACGCAAGTTGACACAAGGGCAGCCACCAGCATGAAAGGATGCGGGTGGTTGCCTGGCTCCGAAAAAGACCTTGGATGAGTCCGCAGTCTCGCCTCAGATTTTCCCCCGAAACCAACCTCGGGCATCCGTTGGCCAATCAGTGAGTACCCGCGTGGCAATGTCACGCCTATGTTACAGGATACTTCTTGACCTCCCCCTACTGGAAGCTTGCATAAGAACTGCATGATCCGCTTTTTCCGCCTCATTTTGATTCTTGCATTGAGCTTCGGTGCCGTGGTTGCGCCGGATGTATCGGCAGTGAATGCGGCTGAGGCAGCAATGGCTCAGATGGCGGGCGCCGAAAGCGCGGACGACCATTGCAGCGGATGCGATCCGATCGGATTTGCTGACGGGATATCCTGCGAGGGTGGGTGTACAGTCCCTTGTGGCGCGGGAAGTACGGCCGGTATCGTAGCTCGTACGTCAGCGATGACGCTTGAGATGGCCTTCGGAGTTGTCATCCCGGTCGCGGGACCTGTGATCCCGATTGGCTCGGTTCCCTCCCTTGATCCATTTCCTCCCAAGCTGCCTGTCTGAACCTGATAACGACCTCGCTTGTTGCGGGGCCTGACCGTTGCCTTGGCCGAAGCTGGCTGAGTGCGACCCTTTCAGATCAAGGCAGAAGTAATGACCCTCAACAGACTGATTTCACGACGGCACGTGCTGCGCACCGGTGCCGCTTTCACGGCCATATCCGCTCTGTCACCGGCTCGAGTAGCGATGGCAGGTCCGACAGAGGACCCATTCTTGCTACGCGCTGCGGCCGGACAAGCCGCCCTGCGACCGGCACCCTACGGCTCTACCGACGTCTGGAGCTACAATGGATCCCTCCCCGGCCCCGAGATCCGGGTGCGGCAGGGAGACCGAATTCGGGTTCTGGCCGAGAACGGGCTAAATGAAGGGACGACGGTCCACTGGCATGGCATTCGCACACCCAATGCGATGGACGGCGTGCCTTTCCTGACACAGGACCCGATCCCGGTCGGTGGCAAGTTTCTCTACGAATTCGATGCGCTGGACGCAGGTACGTTCTGGTATCACCCGCACCAGCGCAGTTCAGAACAGGTCGGCCGTGGCCTTTACGGGCCGCTGATCGTCGAGGAGGCGGACCCGATCCGTGTGGATCGCGACCTGACTTGGATGCTCGATGACTGGCGCATGACCCGAGAAGGACAGATTGCCGGGGACTTCGGAAGCCGTCACGACGCCATGCACGGCGGCCGCATAGGCAATTCCGTGACCATCAACGGCCAGATGCCGGAACGCATCTCCGTGCGATCCGGAGAACGCATCCGCCTGCGGTTGATCAACGCGGCGAATGCCCGGATCTTCGGGCTGAATTTCAGTGGTCTTGCGCCGGTCGTGGTCGCTCTGGACGGTCAACCCGTATCACCTCATGTACCAGTCGATGACATCGTGGTGGTCGGTCCGGCCATGCGTGTCGATCTGGTGATTGATATGATCGGCAAGCCCGGAGAGAGCCTGACCATCACCGATGTCTTCTACAGGGATCTGGAATACCGTCTGGTCGATCTCGCCTACGGGCCGGATCGGTTACGGGACGCGGTCCCGGACTGGTCGATGGCGCTGCCTCCCAACCCGCTGGCCGAACCCGATATGCAAGCCGCCACGCGGCATCAGATCGTCTTCAACGGCGGCATGATGGGGCAGATGATGATGGGCGGCGGCATGGGGTCCATGATGGAGCAGATGCGCGAAGGCAACATGTGGTTCATCAACGGCAAAGCAGCAACGGGGCACATGATGGATCCATTGCTGCTCCTGCAGCAGGGCACGTCGCATGTGCTCCAGATGGACAATCGCACCGCGTGGCATCACCCGATGCATCTTCATGGACATTCGTTCCGTGTGATCGCACGGAACGGACAACCGACACGGCATCGCGAATGGCAGGACACCGTCCTGTTGGCACCCGAGGAACGGGTCGAAATCGCCTTCGTGGCGGACAATCCGGGAGACTGGATGTTCCATTGTCACATCCTCGAACACCAGGCGGCCGGCATGATGGGCATCATACGTGTCGATCCTGGCACGACCAAAACCTGAAACAATCTCACGTAACGATCACCACGAAAGGAAAGAACCGATGAAGAAACTAATTGGACTTGCCAATCTTGGCACCGCAGGTGCTGCCGCTATACTTGCAATGAGCCTGAATGCCGCGCCTGCCGCAGCGCAAGAGGCCACGCTCTACAAGAACCCGCAATGCGGATGCTGCGAGAGCTATGCGGACTACCTGCGCGAGAATGGCTTCACAGTCGAGGTGAAGCCGACCCACGATCTGGCTCAGATCAGCCGTGATGCAGGTATCCCGGACGATTTTCAGGGCTGCCATACGACCTTTCTGGAAGACTACGTCGTCAGCGGTCATGTGCCGGTCAATGTCGTCAACAAGTTGCTTGATGAGCGCCCGGACATTGTCGGCCTGACACTTCCCGGCATGCCGTTGGGATCGCCGGGTATGGGGGGTGCGAAGCAGGAACCGTTCAAGATTTACACCGTCGAAGAAGGTGTGAACCCGACCGTCTATGCGGTCGAATGATCAATTGCGCGGTCTGGTGCGATCCCGTGCCTGACCGGTTTCAAGGGAAAACAAAGGATGAAGTGCATGATGATGGATGGTGGAATGATGGGTGGCGGCATGATGATCGCGATGGGACTGGTTTGGTTACTCATCGTGGCGGTGCTGGTGCTCGCGGCAATCGCCTTGGTCAAATACATCCGCTCGGACAGCGGAAAATAGAAATGCGCCAAGATGCGGAATGAGGGCGACAGCAACGGCGACGGCCTGTTGTCGATGGGGATTGGTCTGGGGGCGTCCGTCCTGCTTGTCGTGGCATCGATAGTCGCACTCTCGTTGTATTTGGATAGCCAGAAGAAGGCACAAGCGACATGAAAATTACCATTAGGCTCGCAGCACTTTTGCTGGCTGCAACGGTCTTGCCCGTTTCGGCGCAGGATGACTCGCTCGCGGGCGAACGCCTTTATCAGGAGAATTGCGCCAGTTGCCATGGCGCAAACCTGGAGGGGCAGCCCGATTGGCGCTCCAGATTGCCGAACGGCCGGTTGCCTGCCCCGCCGCATGACGCCTCGGGCCATACTTGGCACCATACGGACCGCGTGCTTTTGGACATCGTGAAGCGCGGAACGGCGGCGATTGTCGGGAATGGCTATGAAAGCGACATGCCCGGTTTCAAGGAGGTGCTGACGGATGAAGAGATCACGGCGATCATCGATTACATCAAGAGCACATGGCCCGATCGGATCCGCGCTTCGCAGGAAAGCCGTACCCTTGCGGATGAGCAGGTGCAGCCATGACGCAAGAGGTCGTCAGCAAAATCGACCCCGTACCGCGGCGCAGGATCTCCGGGTTTGTGCTGGTGCCGCTGATAGCTTTTGCCCTCATGGTCTTGTTCGGCTGGGGGCTTTTCAGGGGCGGCGACGACTTGCCATCGGCGCTTCTCGACAAACCTGTGCCGGAGTTTGCGCTTGCTCCGGTGCTCGGCCGCGAGGAAGGTCTTTCGACGCAGGACCTGATCGGCCATGTCTCGCTGGTGAACGTCTTTGCCTCGTGGTGTGTGCCCTGTCGGGCCGAACACCCGCTGTTCATGGAGCTGAGCGCCACCGGTGAGGTGCCGCTCTACGGGATCAACTACAAGGACCCACCCGAGCAGGCGCGCGCCTGGCTCGACGAATTGGGCGATCCCTACGCGCGCATCGGGGCCGACATCGACGGACGTGCTGGCATCGAATGGGGCGTTTACGGCGTGCCCGAAACCTATGTCATCACGTCCGACGGCGCCATTGCCTACCGCCATGTCGGCCCCATCACGCGAGCGATTCTGGAGGAAACCCTTTTGCCGATCGTCCGTGATCTGAAAACCCAAGCTGGCAAGGAGCCAACGCCATGAAATATCTAAAAACGGCGCTGCTCGTCTGGGCATTGTCCGTCGGCGCTGCGTTTGCCGGGCCGCAAGGCTTCGCACTGCACGACACGCCGCAGCCGGTGATCAATGTGCGCTACGAGACCGAGGACGGCAGCCGTGGGGACATGGAGGATTTTCGCGGCAAGGTGATCCTCCTGAACGTCTGGGCCACCTGGTGCGTGCCATGCCGTGAGGAAATGCCGACGCTGGATGCGCTCCAGGCGGAACTTGGCAGCGACCGCTTCGAGGTTGTCGCCCTGTCCATCGACAGGGCGGGGTCGCCCGTGGTGCGGCGGTTCTACGACGAGATCGGTGTCAGCAGTCTCAAGATGTATGTCGACAAGACCATGCTGTCGATGACCGCGCTGCGCACCGTCGGCCTGCCGACGACGATCCTGATCGACGCGCAGGGGCAGGAACTGGGACGGCTGGTCGGCCCTGCCGAATGGGACGAGCCCGAGATGGCGTCCTTTTTGCAAGGGTTCATCCAATGAGTACCTTCGAAAGAGTAACACCCGCTTTTGACCTTTCAGTTATCAGAATGACCGGTCCTCAAACTTCAAAAGGAGTTTCCGGATGACCGACATATCATCTTCCAACGATGCGGGCGCCGTCGGCATCGAAAACGCTGGCAAACGGACCCGGTGGTTGATGCGCAGACGATTGCTGTTCGTCGGTGCGGCAACCGTGATGGGCGGCGGCATGGCCCTGAACTGGGGATGGCTCACCGCGATCGGTCTCGCGCCTGTCCTGGTCTCGCTGGCACCCTGTGCCGCGATGTGCGGGCTTGGTCTGTGCATGAAGGGCGGGTCCGGCGGGAAATGCAACGATGCGGGTGGTGGCAAGCCCGATCAATCCGAAAGGTGATGCAGTTGATTATCTATCTAACCCGGCGCGCCGCCTTGGCGACACTTGCGGCCACGATCTCCTCTGCGGCCTCCGCCGATCATCCGGGTGAAAATCTGGATGCGCGGATGTTCGAGATGGAGCCATATTTCCAGGCCATCGACGCAGCACAGGCCCCGGATTTCGAGTTGCAGAATGCGGAGGGCAATTCTGTGCGCCTGTCCGATTTCAGCGACAAGGTTGTCATCCTGCATTTCATCTACGCCAACTGCCCGGATATCTGCCCGCTCCATGCGGAAAAGATCGCGGCGGTCCAGGCTTCGATCAACGACGGGCCGATGAGGGATCTGGTGCAATTCATCTCGATCACAACCGATCCCGTGAATGACACGCCTGACGTTCTGCGCGGGTACGGGGACCGGCATGGGTTCGATCCGACCAACTGGGTCATTCTGACCAAACGGCCTGATCAGGCTGAGGACGCGACGCGCCTTCTGGCGCGGGACTATGGGCTAGAATTCACGATGACCACCGACAGCGACATGATGATGCACGGTGCGGTCACCCATGTCGTGGATATCGGGGGGCGGTTCGCCGCAAAGTTCCATGGCATGGAATTCAAGAATGTGAACCTGATCCTCTATGTCAGCGAGTTGATCAACAAGGCCCAGCACCGACGTCGCGAACGCGGTTGGTGGGATCGGCTGACGGGGGCGTTTCAATGAGCGATATCGCGATTGGCGTTATGCAGTCCGCGCCGGATGGAATTTCCCTGACAGCACTCCGTCGATATTTTTCGGTGATCATCCCGGCTAATCTGATCTGGGAGTTCGCCCACTTGCCGCTCTACACGATCTGGAACGAGGGCACCTGGGGTGAGATCATCTTCGCTGCGGTTCATTGCACGGGTGGCGACATCCTGATTGCCATGAGCGCGCTGATGCTTGCCTTGATGCTGACGGGCCGCAGCTGGCCCTTCGTGAATCCGACACGACGCTCGGTAACCGTCCTGACGGTGGTGTTCGGGTTGGGATATACGCTGTTCAGCGAATGGCTCAACATCGTGATCCGCGCGGCTTGGGCCTATTCGGACCTGATGCCGATCATTCCGGTCCTCGATGCAGGGCTGTCGCCCGTGCTGCAATGGATCGTAATCCCGCTGATTGCCTTCTGGTGGGCGGCGCGACCCTTCAGCGCCGAGCATAAAGCATGATGGATATTTCCGGCATCGGCATCTTCGCGGCCTTTCTGGCGGGGGCCATTTCCTTCCTGTCACCCTGCGTCCTGCCACTGGTTCCGGGCTATGTTTCCTACATCGCAGGCCAGCCGGATTTGCGCACGACGCGATCGGTCGGCCTGCGGGCACGCGCCTGGGCACTTGGCCTAAGCACCTGCTTCGTTCTGGGGTTCTCCACGGTCTTTGTCGCGTTGGGGGCCGGGGCCAGCGCGCTCGGGTCGTTGCTGCTGACTTGGCGCACTGAGCTCAACTATCTGGGCGGGGCGATCATCATCCTGTTCGGACTGGTCATGCTGGGTGCCTTCCGTCTGGAAGCGTTCTCGCGTGACACCCGCTTCACACTCGACATTCCGGGGGGTCGCCCGCTTGGAGCCTACGTCCTGGGCTTGGCCTTCGCCTTTGGATGGACGCCCTGCATCGGGCCGATCCTCGGCGCAATCCTGACGCTCAGTTCGACATCCGGCGGTATGTCGGACGGCATCTGGCTGTTGTCGATCTATTCCGCAGGGCTGGGCGTGCCGTTCCTGCTGGCCGCGCTGTTCACCGACGCCATCGCCGCACGGGTCAGACAGATCGGCAAAGCCGGTCGCTGGCTCTACAAGGGCGCGGGCGTCGCCATGATCATCATGGGCGTTGCCATCATGACCGGCCAATTGTCCCGGTTTGCCTACTGGCTTCTGGGAACCTTCCCATTCTTGGCCTCAATCGGTTAGTCTTCCTCGGCATTCCTGATGTGAAGCCAGATCAGTGCTGACCCGATGACAAGAAAGATCAGGTTGAGGAAGAACGTGTAATCGATGCTGAACCGGACCATTTCCTGAAGCGAGGGCCGCTCGGTCGGGATCATCCCTACGAGAGCGAACAGGTAATGCACCGTAATTCCCGCAGCGACCATGCACAGGTACAGCAAGCCTGAAAGATAGAGCGCATACTGCCAGCCGTAATATTTTGCGTGCACCCATATCACCGTGGCAGCAACAAGATCGGCTCCGAGAAAGGCGATCACGCCTCCGAACGACGCATCACGCGACCAGAGCATCGCAGCCAGGGGGACATTGCCCATCGACCCGATGAAGGTGAAGAAGGCCACGACCGGTGCCACCAGCGCGTTTTCAAGAACGATCAGGAAGCCCGGCGCGTCCTGCGCACCGCCATCTCCGACCAGAAAGATCGCGTTCCAGAAGCTCTGCGGCACAAAGACGGAAATGAAACCCGCGACCGTGAAGCCGAAGAGGATCTCCTTCCAGACCATCTTCCATTCCATGAAGAAAGCGCGGGCGATCCGGTCCCATCCTTCGCGGGACAGCAGTTTGTCGCGGAACGAACCCTTCATGGTCTGGTCCCTGTCCATACCTTCGTCGGATTGGGCCTTCTCCGCATGCTCTTTTGCGCTTTCGACAAACGACCTTGGAAGCCATATCAGGGTGAGGGCATAGGCGTAGATCGTCATCAGGATGCCAAGCATGAAATTTGCCACCATGAATTTCCAGCCCAGCAGGACCAGAAGGACGATTCCAAGCTCGATCACCAGATTTGTCGATGAAATCAGGAAGGCGATCGAATTGACCGGATGCGCACCCTTCACGAGGATCGAACGCGACGCGGCAAGAGCCGCGAAGGAACAGGACGATGACACAAACCCAAAGAAGCCGGCAATGCCTGCCTTCCTGGCACCACGGTCGCCAAGAACACGCGCCATCTGATCCCGTGTCACGAAAATCTGGATGCCTGCGGAGATGATATACCCGAAGATGAGCGCCCAGAGCGCCTTCCAGAGCATGCCCGCCCCGGTCGTGAATGCTTCGATTATCTGGTCCATTCAGCTTCACCCTTTTTCGCAGTGCTGTCCGACTTGCGCATCTATCGGGAGAACGAGTCCGAGGGATATGAAAACGGCACCCGCCTTTCAGCCGATCAGATAGACCCTGATCGGCATCCAGATCCCCATGACCATCATCATCAGGTTCTCTGTGAGCGAGACAAAGCCGAGCGGTACGTTGCTGTCGCCGCCGACGCAGGCGCACTTCAATTCACGCTTGTCGATATAGACCGCCTTGAAAACCGATACTGCGCCAACAGTGCCGATGAACAAGGCCACCGGTGCCGAAAGCCAGGTCAGCGCCCCGGCGACCATGAGGATACCTGCGAAAGCCTCTCCAAACGGATAGATCTTGCCATAACGCACCCACCGACGCGCCAGCAGGTCGTAGTTCAGGAACATGGTCGAGAAGCTCTCGACATCCTGAAGTTTTTGTACCGCCAGAAAGCACATCGAGATCGAAATGAACCATTCCAGCCCGCGCAGGGTGAAAATGTTCTCGAAGCTGTACCACGACAAACCGAGCGCCATCAGGAACGCGACGGCAAAGATCGTGATCACCGGCTGGTAGGACGTGTCCGAGCGTTCGTCTTCCGGCGCATCGATGCCGAAATGGACCCGAAGGTCGTCATATCCGCCGATCCGCTCTTCCCCGATCCAAGTTTGCGGGGTGGTTTCGACGCCGTGCTCTTCCATGAACGCGTCGGTTTCCTCACGCGTGGTCAAATGGTGATCGTCGACCTCGAAGCCCTTGCGCTCCAACAGGTCCTTGGATTTGAGTCCATAGGGGCAGAGGTGGTCGGGCATCACCATCCGGTAAAGCTTGGCTGTCTGGGTTGTGTCTCTTGGCAGGTCATATCCTCCGTTTCAGGGTTCAGGCGTCGCAGCCATAATAGCCGCGATAGCCTGCCCGCAGGCCGGCATCGAGCTCGAGCACGAGGTTGGCGTCCTGCACTTCACCACTGTTTTCCAGCGCCGCAGCCCCGTCCGGCGCACTGAGGGCCACGGACATTCCTTCGGTGCGCAGGGTGCCGGTTCCGTCGGTTGAACCAAGACGCACCAGATCGCCGCTGATCTTTGCCAGCGCCGCCGGGGCGCCATCGATCTGTCCTGCGGCAAGCACAGGTTTGCTGGTCGCGGTATACTTGAAGGTGCAGATGGCCCCATCCGGGAAAAGCTGCGCGATCTCGTCGCCGGTCAGGAATTCCAGATCGAGGATAGCGATTTCGGCGGATGAGAGCGCCTCGTTCAGATCGACGATGCGGGCCGGACCATCCGGGCTCTCATCGGCCGCGTCACCATTCGCGTCGATGTCATTCACCAGATACCGCATCTCGGCGATTTCCTTGTCCTGGGCAAAGATGATCTCGTCAGCCAGTTTGCGCACCCGCGGGTCAGAAATGTTGGCGCGGCTCGACGTCATGATCGCGATCGAATGGTGCGGGATCATCGCGCGCATGTAGCTGGTATCGCCAACGGTTACCTGGCTCCGGACCAACCAGAGGGATCCGGCAAACACCACAGCGCCGCCAATGAAGATGGCAGCGTTGATCGCCTTGCTGGAGTACATCGACAGCATGAAGCCCAGCATGATGATCGACATTGTGGCCCCCATCAGCACGGCCATATAGGCGCGTGTTTCGGACCAGAAAACATGGGTCAGAAGATAGGTGTTGAGATACATCAGCCCGAACATCACGACCGTCGAGGTCGCGATCATGGCGGCAAATCTCCAATATGACATGACGTGCTCCTTTCGCTTGTTCCATCCCCGTTCAGAACATCAACAACCTTCCAGCGATGGAGGGTTCCAACTCTTTTGGGATGAGGTTTTGTGGCGCTCCTAATCCATCTTTCTCGTGACCACGAGGAAGATTGTAGAGGCCGAGCAGCTGATGAGGAGAAAGCCATTCAGGGCCTCGATGCCGGCAAGAAAGCGCAAATGACCCGTGGGATAAATATCGCCAAGCCCCAGAGAGGAGTAATTGACGATGGAAAAGTAGAAAACATCCATGAATGAATCGACGTTGTCTTGAGCGAAACCGCCAATACCTAAGAACTCGCCGAAACTGAAACCCAGTGCGTAAAGCCCGGCTTCACCTATGTGGGCGGTCGCGAGTGTATAGAGGGCAAATAAGAGGCGGCTTAATTGTGTGAATGGAGTGCGTTTGGTGGCCGTCATGACGAAACTCATCGCACGGACATGCACAAGTCCGCTCAAACCGAAGAGCACAATCGCAAAGAGGATCGCCCAAGCCAAACGCTCGCACCCTACAACGCAGTATTCTTGAGTTGCTCTTCGCCGCGGTGTTTCGTTGCCAAATCGGCGAGGATTGGGCAATCCGGGCGGTGATCCCCGGCACAGGCGTCCACTAGATGTGCTAGCGTCGCGCGCATTTCCTTCAGCTCCGCAATCTTGTCGTCGATCCGTTCAAGATGCTGCTCGGCGATATCCTTGACTTCGGCGCTGGCGCGTTTTTCGTCCTCGTACAGAGCAATAAGGTTGCGGCAGTCTTCAATGCTGAAGCCGAGCGCCCGGGAACGGCCGAGAAACGCGAGCTTGTGCGCATCGCTTTCACGGAATGTGCGATAGCCGTTCGTGCTGCGAAGAGGCTTCACAAGCCCGACATCCTCGTAGTATCGGATCGTCTTGGCTGGGAGGCCAGAAAGGGCGGCGACATCTCCAATATTCATGATCAGGTTCTCCTTATTCAGCGGCGACAGGGTTAGGGGATAGTAAAGTGGCCTCTTCACCACCGCGCGCTCTGGCTTCTTCCATGATGGGACGGACCCTGCGTAGCCGAAGGGCGTTGGTCAGCACGAAGACCGAACTCAGTGCCATGGCTCCGGCAGCCAGGACTGGCGAGAGCAACAAGCCGAACGTGGGGTAGAGCACACCCGCAGCCACCGGGATCAGCGCGACGTTGTAGCCGAACGCCCAGAACAGGTTCTGACGGATGTTGCGCATCGTGCGGCCTGATACTTCAAAAGCGTTGACCACGCCGCGCAGATCGCCCGACATCAGCACCACATCGGCGGATTCGATGGCCACATCGGTTCCCGTGCCGATGGCGATACCGACATCCGCATGTGCCAGCGCGGGGGCGTCGTTAATGCCGTCGCCGACGAAGGCGATCCTTCGGCCCCCTTGGCGAAGCTCGTTTAGTGCGGCCACCTTTCCATCGGGCAGAACGCCGGCGATCACGTGGTCGATGCCGGTTTCGCGTGCGATGGCATCGGCTGTCTCGCGCTTGTCGCCGGTGATCATAGCGACCTCCAGCCCGAGGCGGTGCAGCGCGCCAATGGCGGCCGCGCTGGCGGGTTTGACCGGATCGGACACGCCGATGACCGCTGCAACCCTGCCATCCACCGCGGCAAACAATGCCGTGCGGCCCAGCACGGCCAAGCGGCCCTCCGCCTCGACCAGCGCCCCGATGCTCAGTCCTTCGCGGACCATCAGGCGGTCGGCCCCGACAAGCACCTCGTGGCCGGCAACCTTGGCCCGAACGCCGTAGCCCGTGATGGATTCGAAGCTCTCGACGTCGTGACGTGCCGCGTTCTCGGCCTGGGCCGCGCGCACGATGGCTTCGGCGATGGGATGCTCGGACTGCGTCTCGACCGCCGCCACCAGTGCCAGGATGTCGGCCCGGTCGACCCCGTCGGCCAGGACCATATCGGTCAGTTCGGGGCGCCCTTGGGTGACGGTGCCGGTTTTGTCGAGCGCGATAACATTCACCGACGTCAGTTGTTGTAGCGCGTCGCCCTTGCGGAAAAGCACGCCCATCTCGGCTGCGCGCCCAGTACCGACCATGATCGAGGTCGGCGTGGCCAGTCCCATGGCGCAGGGGCAGGCTATGATGAGAACCGAGACCCCGGCCACAAGCGCGTAGGACAGGGAGGGCGAGGGGCCGACCAGCAGCCAGACCAGAACGGTCAACGCGGCCAGTGCCATGACCGCCGGCACGAACCACAGCGTGATCCGGTCCACCAGGCCCTGGATCGGCAACTTGGTGCCTTGCGCCTGCTCCACCATGCGAATGATTTGCGCGAGCGTCGTGTCGGCGCCGACACGTGTGGCGCGGAACTGGAAGCTGCCGGTGCCGTTGACGGTGCCGCCGGTGACCGGATCGCCCTCGGACTTGGCGACCGGCACCGGTTCGCCGGTGATCATGCTCTCGTCGACATGGGCGCTGCCTTGCGTGACCTCCCCATCCACCGCAATGCGTTCGCCGGGACGCACAACGAGGATGTCGCCGGTGCCGATCCGTTCGATGGCGACGTCTTGCGGCTCCCCGTCCACCAGAACCCGCGCGGTGCGGGCCTGAAGGCCAAGAAGCTTCTGGATCGCAGCACCGGTGCGGCCCTTGGCGCGCGCCTCCATCCAGCGGCCCAGAAGGATCAGCACGACGATGACTGCCGCTGCCTCGAAATAAACGGCACGGGACGCCACGGGCAGCAGCGCAGGCGCAAAGAGCGCGGTAAGAGAATAGAGATAGGCTGCGCCGGTGCCGACGGCGACGAGGCTGTTCATGTCGGGCGCGCCCTTCAGAAGCGCGGGGAAACCCTTGGCGTAAAAGTGGCGTCCGGGCCAGAACAGCACAACTGTCGTCAGTACGAACTGGATCATCCAACTTGTCTGGTGACCGATGGTGCGGCCAATCATCTCGTGCATCCCCGGCACCAGGTGTGCACCCATCTCGAGCAGGAAAACCGGCAGCGCCAATGTTGCCGCGAAGGCGGTCTTGCGGGCCAGATCGCGCGCTTCGCCTGCCTTGCGGGCGCTGTGCTCCTCGGGCAAGGCACTATCCGCCGGTTCAGCAGGGTAGCCGGCGTCTGTGGCAGCTTTCAGTAGAACGGAGATCTTCATCGCGCCCTCGACATAAGTCACGGTTGCGGTCTCGGAGGCGAGATTGACGTTGACCTCCAGAACGCCGGGCACTGCCGCCAGCGCCTTATCGACACGGCCGACGCAGGACGCGCAGGACATGGACGAGACGTTCAGGCGAATTGTCTGCGTCCGGACGGGATAGCCGGCCCGATCCAGCGCGTCGATCAGCTCGGGTATCCGGGTTTCCGAGTCGATTCGGACCTGCGCAGTTTCGGCCGCAAGGTTCACATTGACCTCTTCGACCCCGGGCAGCGCTGAGAGCGCGCGCTCGACCCGACCGACACATGATGCGCAGGACATGTTCTGGACAGAGACCCGCAGGTCTTGTGTGACTGGCATGAGCGTCTCCTTCATCTCTGAATAAGATATCTAGGGCTTCCACCAACTGGAAGGTCAAGCTTTTCAGAATATTTTTTTGCCCTTGACCTTCCTCCGCTGGAAGCGCCCACCTGAAGATAAGAGAGAAGGAGACGTATATGAGCAGCTTCATAGTTCCGGGAATGAGTTGCGGGCATTGCACCGCAACAATTGACAAGGCGATTAGGTCTATTGACCCAACTGCGACCGTTTCGTGCGACTTGAGCACGCATACCGTTTCGGTCGAGAGTTTTCTCAGCGTCAGGGCGGTGTCGGAAGCGATCAAAAACGCAGGATACGATGTGTCGGCGCCAGCCGCGACCTGAATAACCCTTGGGACTGCAATTACTGGTGCAAAACTTGCCGGATCACGTACCCAGCGTCCTGTCGTGCCAAGTCGATTAAGCGCACTCGACCAAATGGATGTGTCCGTGGATGGGCGGTATCTCGATTGCGCCATGCCTTCGCTCGACAACCAGTCCAACTTTTCCTCGACCTCAAGATATTCAGCGCCTTTCTCGGACGCGGTTCAGTTGCCTTCCTGCTGTCGCTGGTCAGCACTTCGTTCGGCTTGAATAGCGCGCTGACGCTCCGGCCACGTTGATTGGATGTAAGCGATGATATTCCAGATTTCGGCGTCCGACAGCAGGTCGCCGAACCCGGGCATGCCGCTTTCGAACTCGACCCCTTGGAGGACAAGAGCGGCCTTGCCGCCCAGCTTGGTGTAGTCAAACAGCACGCCATCGGGATGATGCCAGGTATGACCGGTTTCGTCATGTGGCGGTGCAGGCAGGACGCCATCTGGTCCGGTCGACCGCCAATCCGGCTGTCCTTCCAAATCGGCGCCATGGCAGGCCGCGCAATGTTCTTTGTAAAGATCTTCACCCTGTGCAATGTCGGCGGCTTCCGGCGTGGATTCGGTCTGCGCACCGGCCGTGCTCATGAGCCAGGCAGCGGCTCCGCCACCGCCCAGAAAAAACACCGACAGCATCAGGTATCTTCGCATCACGTCACTCGCATCCATGTCATCATGCTGGCGGCCGCGTGGTTGGGCATGTGGCAGTGAAACAGCCAGTCGCCTGGATTATCGGCGACAAAGACAACGGTCCGCGTTTCCCCCCGGAACATCGTTATCGTATCCCGGAGCGGCCCCAATGTGCCATCCTCGCCGATTTCGCGGAAATGCATCCCGTGCAAGTACATCGCGTGTGGAAAGGACGTGTCGTTGCTAATCTCAAGCTTGACGGTCTGCCCGAGAGCGGGATCGGCAAGCGGTGCATCGGGCATTCCGACGGTGCCGTTGAAGGCCCAGTTTTCGTTTTCGTCGACCAGATCGCGGAAGGACTTCCGCTCACCGTTCAAGACCGCCGATTGCATCCGGCCCCTCGCACCGCCCTCGATGTTAAGGCGAACGGGAACCGCATTGTCCAGGCCCGGAACATCCATATTCGCATTGCTCGGCAGGGCAGGGGGGTCATCCCGGCGTACGGCGGACGCCCGACCGGTCACGGTAAGGGCAACTTGTGACATACCTTCCCCGTTGTCGAGGCGCACCAGATGGGCCGTTTCACCGGAGTCGGCAGTCACGTCGACGATCAGATCGGCGCGCTGGCCGGGGCCGAGAATGAGGGGTTCGCCGAGCCTCTTGGGTTGCGCCAGTGGCATCCCGTCCAACGCGATGGTCCAGCCTTCCATTCCGGCGATATCAACGACGAAGATCCGCGCGTTGGCCGCATTGATCAGACGCAGTCGAAGCCGTTCATTCTGACGCACATCGATCGCAAGACCGTACTGTCCGTTCGTCGCAACGAAATTTCCCATGCGGCCTGCGTGGCTGCGGGAATGCGCAGAGGTGAAGTCGGGATTGATCTGTGCGGTTTCGGGATCGAGAAGCCAATCGTCCAGGATCAGAACCTCCTCGCGATCCACTTCCGGAGCTTCCGCTTCCTCAACAATCAGCGCGCCGTAAAGCCCGGAGGCGACCTGTTCGAAGGACCTCGCATGGGCGTGATACCAATAGGTTCCGGCATCAGGTACAACGAAGTTGTAATCGAAACTCTCGCCCGGTTCGACGGCGGCTTGGGTCAGCCCGGCGACGCCGTCCATCGCGTTGTCGATTCGGATTCCGTGCCAGTGGACCGAGCTTGCCTGTGGCAGCGCGTTCACTAACTTTCGCTGAACGCGGGCACCCTGCGCGTTCCGCAACTCCGGGCCGGGCATCATGCCGTCATAGCCCCATATTTCCGTCTTTGGATAAGGCGGCGGCGCGAGCTGGACCGCGCTCACCTGAGCTTTGAATTCGTCAAATTGAGGCGTCAAGGCGCGCCCCGCTCTGGGCAATGGAGCGACAGCGGCCGCCGAAGCGCTACGCAAAAGGAAATCCCGTCGTATCATGTTCTCTCCTGGCCTTAAATAGTATGGAGCTCTGGCGCGCCCCGTCGCATTGATCGTAGTTCGGCTGCGACACCCGCAAGGTGATCTTCTCTTCTGCTTTCAGCAACCTGATAGCAGAAGGTTGACCGACACCGCAGGCAAGCCGCAAATAGGGAGGAACCGAGTTTCGGTTTACACGACCGCGCCGAATTCCACCGAACACGTTGCCCTGCCGTGTCAAGCTGCCGAGCAAATCATAGTTCAGGTCCGCGACGGTCCAGCCGCGCACGGCAAGAAGCTCTGGAAGAGTCGCGGTCGGTGGCGATTGGCCAACTTCCCGGTAAAAAAAATTTCACCCTTCAATCTGTTAGAAAATGCCATTCGCTTCTTGGAGTTCCCGGACGAATTGCGTGATCATCTTGACGTCAGCGTCTGTCAGTCCCTTGACTGGAGGCATATTCCCGAAATTCCAGTGATGCGACCGGACACCGTTCTTGGCCGCTAGAACGAAAGCCATGTCCGAATGATGTGAAGGCTCATAGATCTTGTGCACAAGTGGCGGCGCAACACCATTCTGACCTGCTGCGTTGGCGCCATGGCATTCGGCACATTTCGCCTCGAATGCGCGTTTTCCGATCTGTGCATTCGCTGACAGGTCCGTCGGCACCGAAACCTCCACGATGGGTGCCCCTCGGGCCACGCCGCTTGTGTCCGGTGGCACCATCGAGTGACCGGCCGCCTGTTGACCAGATGGGGAGGTGTTCCAATAAATCGCCAAGCCGCCGACCAACAGAAAGGCCACAACGGCCAGAAGTGCCTTGTTCATTATCTACGGTCCCTCGCAGCCATCTGTCCACTTCAGATCAATTTGACCTGTGTTCCCACCGCCGTTCTGTCAAAGACTTCCTCGATATGTTCATTGTAGAGGCCAATACATCCGTTCGACGACTTGCGCCCGATCTTCCGAGTATCCTGCGTTCCGTGGATCCGGTAATACTGCCAGGACAGATAGAGCGCACGGGTGCCCAGCGGATTGGCGGGGTCTCCGCCTGGAATAAGCGCTGGCCATTTGGGGTTGCGCTCACGCATCGACGGCGTTGGCGCCCAGCTCGGGTTCTCCCTTTTTTCGACAACCTCGGTATAGCCCCGCTTTGTCAACTCATCGGTCAGGGGAACCGATGTCGGATAGATTCGCATTTCGCCATCGGCGGTCCAATGTTGCAACACTTTCGTGGTTGTATCCGAAACGATGATACCTTTGCTTAGGGAATCGAAATGGTCTCGCCAATCATGTGTGCGAAAGGACGATACGTTCCGACGCGTCGTTTCCGCTTCCTGAGCCCGGAGCAACGAAGGCGCAGCCAACGCGATTATGCCGCCCGATTATGCCGCCCGCCGAAGCCAATACGAAACGACGTCTAGGGACTACAAAGGGCGCCTGCTCTACCATGGCATGCTTGCTCCTGATTTCTTGCCTATCAGAGTTGTATAAACCACCTTCCAGCACTGGAGGGTCAAGCAAGTTCGTCTGACATAACAGTGAAGTTTGTATCGGTTTGTAGCATCGAGAAAAAATGCCCGCACGAACCCGGCTGTGACGAGTTGGTAATCTTCAAATATCTATGACCGGCTTATTGTAATCACGTAATTTGCTGCTGTACCGAAATGACGTGAATGCGAAGCGTGTTAACTCCACGGCATATTGAAACGCGCCTTGGCAGCACGATTTGGAGCACTGCGATGTAGAGGTTAAAGACGAGAGCAGCCTGTCGGGTTTTCTAATCAATCGGCAGCCCCAAAACGGAAGCAGCGTTCCGCAGCGGTAAGGTCGACAATTAAAGATTCACAATTCGGTGAGTATCGATAGCACCTGCCTTGGAATCACAATCCGAGTTTCGCCTTGCGGCGCTCGTACTCCTCGTCGTCGATTTCCCCTTTGGCATAGCGTTCGCGCAGAATCTCTGCCGCGTTCGATTTGCTGCCTGAACCAGCCCCGGTGGAAAAGCTGCGGACGGCGAACACGATCAATGCGATGATCGCCCCCCAAAACAACAGCATCATCAAACCGCCGGCCATGCCGAATCCACCACCCCACATCATGTGACCGAAACCCTCGCCCCAGTTTTCGCCTGGACTGGCAGGCGCGGCTCCGGCGGACAAAATAAGGGCTGATGGTGTTGCAATCGACATCGTCAATGTCATAGTTCGTTCCTTTCCTCCTGATCAGGGTCTGCTTCGAGTGGTAAAGTGACGGTCACGAAAAGACCGCCTTCGGCGCGGTTCGTCAGCGCTACGTCGCCGCCATGGGCCCGCACAATCGTTCGCGCGATCGACAGGCCAAGGCCGGTCCCACCGGTTTCGCGCGAGCGGGATTTTTCAAGCCGGAAGAACGGCTCGAACACTTGTTCGAGTTCAGTTTCGGGAATTCCGGGACCGTTGTCGGCGACGCGGATTTCCGCGTATTCAGCGTCATGCCGGAAGGTGACGTCGGCCCCTCCACCATAGCGCTGCGCGTTCTCGATGATATTGCGGAGGGCGCGGCGCACCGATTGGGGGCGCAAGCGGACACTTATGCTGTTGGCTGTATCCAGGGTGAAGCCGTCGATCATGTCGGCCTGCAACTGTTTCAGATAGGCACCCAGATCCACCGTCTCGTATGCTTCGGAGCTGGCCATGCCCCTTGCAAAGGCAAGCGTTGCATTAACCATCTCCTGCATTTCTTCGATTGAAGCGACAAGACTCTCGCGCGTTTCGTCCTCGTCTACCATCTCTGCCCGCACTCGCATGGCGGTCAACGGAGAGCGCAGATCATGGCCCAACGCCGCAAGAAGTCGTGTCCTATCCGCGACGAAACGCGTCAATCTCGCCTGCATCCGATTGAAGGCCTGCGTGAGGCCGCGCACCTCGCTCGGACCTATCAGTGGCAACGGATCGACGGCTTCGCCTCGTCCAAGCTGGTCGGCTGCCCGAGAGACGCGCAGAAGCGGCCCGGTCAGACGGGTCAGAAGAAACCAGCAGGCCGAGACTAGAATGATCGCCGCCGTGATTCCGAAACTGACGATTGAAGCCCATGGCCACTGCAACGGCGGCCGCTCGAACCTTGTTCCGACATTCAGCCACTGCCCGTCCGCCAGGGCGATCGACAGTTGCATTTCGATCGCGGAAAGCTCGCCCCGCATCATCGCGAGATGCATTTCGGCCATCTCCGGCGCGAGATGTGGCATCGGCGGAATGCCTTGCTCGACCTCGTGCAATTCCACGCGGATTTCTCGATCGTTCGCGCCACCTAGTAGTCCGCGAACGCGCGCCTCTACGGCTCCACCGTCTGCATGGCTTTCATGATCGACAGCGGGAATGTCCGAAAGATCGAAACGTACCAAAGGGGAATTCGCCGCTCTCAGGATCGCCTGCTGCAAGGACTCCGGCGCCTCTTCGAGCAAGAGCGCGACGTTCGCGGCCCGGCCTGCCGCTTCGAAACCCAAGGCGGCGCGCACGGCGAGACCACGCTCGTCGACGAACAGCCACAGGCTGATCGTCTGTGCGACAGCAAGCGCCGCGACGATCAGCAGGACCAACTGCCCACGAAGATTATCGAAGGGGCGCGGCATCAGCTCAACTCGTGGACATCGGCAGCCAGGCAATAGCCGCCGCCGCGCACAGTCGTGACGATGCGCGGCCGCGACGGATCAAGCTCGATCTTCCGGCGCAGTCGGCTGATCTGATTGTCTATGGTCCGGTCAAATACTGACGCTGCGCGGCCTGCCGTCAGATCGAGCAACTGATCGCGGCTGAGGACAAAACGAGGACGTTCCAGCAGGACGGTCAAAAGCTTGAATTCCGCGCTGGTCAGATCGATTTGCTCACCGTCCTCGTTCGAAAGTACCCGACTGTCCGTGTCCAGAATCCAATGGGCAAATGCGATACGTCGGCCCGAAAGTGTACCTGCATAGGGTTCGGCTTTCGTCGAACGGCGCAGGATGGCCTTGATCCGGGCGACCAGTTCACGCGGGTTGAAGGGTTTCGCTAGGTAGTCATCCGCGCCGATTTCAAGGCCAACAATCCGGTCGGTTTCCTCCCCGAGCGCGGTCAACATCAGGATCGGAACGGATCCACTTGCCGAAAGTCGGCGGCACACGGAAAGACCATCTTCCCCCGGCATCATGACATCGAGGACGATGAGGTCGTACTTGCCGTTCGCAAGCTTCGCATCCATGTCGACCGCGTCGCGCGCGGACGTTGCGCGCATCCCGTTCTTTTCCAGGTAGCGCGTCACGGCATCGCGGATTTCGCGGTGGTCATCGACGACAAGAATGTGCGGCGGTTCGCTCATAAGCCTTCCTTTAGATGAATGCCGGGTGCTTTCCCGAAGAGATTTGTCACGAAGTGTAACAGGCCCCGCGTTTGCGACCTGCCGATACAAAACGCCTGCGCTCCCTGCATTCCTTCGCGACAGGCATCTGCCATATGTTCTGTATCGCAACACTGACACGAGGTAACCTAAATGAAACGCAATACTCTACTCGCTGCAATGACCCTCACTGCAACCGTCCTTGGCGGTGCCGCGTTCGCGGAGTCCCACCACGGACACGGCGGAAAATCCGGACCCGGTGCCGCGCAAGGAGGTGCCCCCGGCATGATGGGCATGATGGAGGGCATGGATGGAATGATGGATATGATGCAGCGCATGCATGGCAACATGATGGGCGGCGGCATGATGGGCGTTATGGGCCCGATGGGCGGAGGCATGACGAAGATGCTGGACGCTGATGGCGACGGCAAGGTCACTCCTGAAGAGATGCGCACGCAGCTGCAGGCCAAGCTTGCCGAATATGACGGCGATGGCGACGGCTCCCTCTCGATTGCAGAGTTCGAAACGCTTCACAGCGCGATGATCCGCGAGATGATGGTGGACCGATTCCAGCACCTCGATGCCGACGGTGACGGCGCGGTGACGGCGGAAGAGATGGTGGCGCCTGCCGAAATGATGGAACGGATGCAGATGATGCGGTCGAACATGGCGCAGTCGCAGGGTCAGCCCGGCAATGGCCAGGGCATGGGCGACGGCACCATGATGAACGACAATTGAGAGGTTCGGCGCCAGCTCTGACTGGCGCCGCTTCCCCAAACGTCTGATCCGAAAACATCCGGACGCAACACCAGACCGCGTCCGGACTTGCCAAGTCCAGGCAATGAGCAGCAACCACAGAAAATCCGAAAGGGAGAAAATCGAATTGGCCTATACCTATGATCGTGTCTTGAAAGATGTCGCCTTGGGCGACGCTGAAATGCGCGTCCGCGATGCATTGACAGAAAAGGGCTTTGGCGTACTGACCGAGATCGACGTGAAGGCGACGATGAAAAAGAAGCTGGGTGTGGAGATGGCGCCCTATCGCATCCTTGGTGCCTGCAATCCGGGCATGGCCCACAAGGCCATCGAAATCGAGCCGCGCATCGGCGCGATGCTGCCCTGCAATGTGATTCTGCGCCAGATGGACGGAGGCACCGAAATCAGCGCCATTGACCCTGTGGCCTCTATGCAAGCGGTAGAGAACGCCGAGTTGCACGAAGTCGCCGATCAAGTCCGCGATTTGCTCCGGGCCGCTTTGGACGCGGCCTGAAGTCTCTCTCGATGCCCTTGACCTGACATGAGGCGCAGATGAACCGTAACAATACGCTCACACCAACCGTCAAGACCGCCATCGCGCTGGCATTCGCGGCGGCCTTGCTGGTCCTTGCGTTCGGACCGCTGCCCGACACCCTGACCCGCCTGAACGGCGACAGGATCTCTGCTTGGGTCATGGCTGCAGGTATCTGGGGGCCAATTTTAGTCGTCGGACTGATGACGATAGCGATCGTGGCCACGCCGATCCCAAGTGCACCCATCGCACTGGCTGCAGGCGCGGCCTACGGCCACACCGTCGGAACAGTTTACATCGTTCTCGGTGCCGAATTCGGCGCTCTTGCAGCCTTCGTTCTCGCCCGGTTTTTGGGTCGGGACGTATTGCGGCAATGGTTTGGCGACAAGATCGATGTTGGCTGGCTTGGCTCTCAGAACGCGCTGACATTCACGGTTTTTATCAGTCGGCTGTTACCATTCGTTTCGTTCGATATTGTCAGCTATGCAGCGGGGCTCAGCCGACTGCATTTCTGGCGCTTCGGACTGGCCACGTTAGCCGGAATTATTCCTGCCAGTTTCGTACTCGCGCATTTCGGCAACGAAGCCGTCAGCGGAGACACCTCCCGTGCTGCCTGGGCTGCAATCGGACTGGGCGCTCTGACCCTGACCCCGCTCGTCTTCATCGGCGTCAGGGACTGGCATAGAGGAGGATTGAGCCATGGCTGACCGCAACGCACTTCATCGTCAGACGCCATCGCCATCGACCGCGCGCCATGGGTATTTCGAGTTTCGAATCCAACGCAAAATACAGGGGCTCCGTCCATGCTGACCGCAGCGATCCCATTTCCAGACATCGGAACCGACCTGTTCTCGATCGAGATCGGGAGTTTCACATTCGCACTGCGCTGGTACGCGCTTGCCTATATCATCGGCATCCTCATCGGATGGCGCATCTGCCTGGCGACTGTTCGTCGCCCGGCACTCTGGCCACCGGCCGGACCGCCGCTTGATCGCCAGCAGATCGAGAACCTTCTGACATGGATCATCCTGGGTGTGATCGTCGGCGGACGCGTGGGCTTCGTGCTATTTTATCAGCCCGACTACTACCTGGCCAACCCACTGCAAATCCTCAAGGTATGGCAGGGCGGCATGTCTTTCCACGGCGGTTTCGCTGGTGTTGCGATAGCTACGCTGTTATTCTGTCTTCGTCAGAAAAGATCCCTGCTCAGCACCGCAGACATGCTTGCGCTGGCAACTCCGCCGGGGCTGTTTCTGGGACGGCTGGCGAATTTCACCAACAACGAGCTTTCGGGGCGGCCGACGGACGTTCCTTGGGCGATAATCTTTCCGGGCGAGGCGGCGCAAGTCTGTGACGGCATCACCGGGCTCTGCGCCCGACACCCTTCGCAGCTATACGAGGCGCTTCTGGAAGGGCTGCTGCTCGGAACACTCCTGCTCTATCTCGCCTGGCGCCGCGGCTGGCTGAAGGCCCCCGGTGCTCTGACCGGGGTTTTCCTTACCGGGTACGGCCTTGCCAGAAGCTTCGTGGAACTGTTCCGGCAGCCGGACATGCAGTTCGTGACCGCCGAGAATCCGATCGGTCACGCGCTTCATTTCGGCGAATGGGGGCTGACGATGGGTCAGGTGCTGTCCGCGCCGATGATCCTGACCGGGCTGGCTTTGATTTCGTACTCACTCAGGCACTCCAGAAACGCAGCCGACCAGAGGCCAAATACCGTCGTGTGATTAAGTGGAGCCAAGAAAAGGAGGAACTCGAATGAACAGCAAAGTGGAAAAACAATACAGTGGAATATCGACCGAGAACGCACTGGTCGAAGGCCGAAAAGCGTTTCTCGGCTTCCTCGCGAAACGGCTCGGCAACCGCGCGGATGCCGAGGACGTTTTCCAAGAGTTCTGCATTCGGGTGCTGACGCGCAAGGATCAGCTTCGCGACGTGGAACGCATGGATGCATGGCTATACGCGATCCTCCGGTCCACCATGAACGATCATTTTCGCAAAGCCACTCGGCGCAGCCGCTTGGCCGTAGCTGTCGCACGAGACCCACATCAGTTGGTTGCCGATGCGCCGGTGCAGATGGCGCGGCCCTGCACTTGTCCGAGCAGGCTGCTTACCGAGCTTCGTACCGTTGATGCCAAATTGATCCGGCGGATCGATTTCGGTGAAGAGGATCGGAAAATCGTGGCCGCCGATATGGGGTTGAACCGCAATGCCCTTGGCGTTCGGCTGCACAGGGCGCGCGCTGCTCTGCGCGAGGCGATCCAATACCATTGTGGAGCCTGCTGCCTGGAGGATCCCGATGATTGCTACTGCCCAGTCTAGCGCCGAAGCGATCCCCTACTGCGACAAGCAAAGCTAGGCGACGGAATCAGGCGAACAATTCAGGGCATTCACGGGCGCATTTGTTGGTCAAAATGATGTACACCAGATGCAGCGTTGCGAGCCCCGCCAGCAGGCAGAAAAACGAAATGTAGGCAAACTGCAGAAAGGCGATATCGATCACGATCACCGCCACCAGCGTCAGGGCGAAATGGCGCACATGTTTGTAATGCGACAGCGCTGGCGGCAGGGTGATAAGGGTCACATAGATCGTATTGGTCAGCCAGCGTGGCATCATGTAATCAAGCCACATTGATTTTTCATAGGCCAGCGACTGGTTGTTGATCTCGACCACGACCATGCTGCTGTTCAGCCCGTGCGGGATGTAAAGCAATAGACCGAAGGCCAGTCCGATCAACGCCATGAGGCGGAACAACCGCTTCCGAGGGCTGTCGTCCGGTTCCAGAACGTAGACCGAGTATGGCACCCAGATCGGCCACATGAACCAGGTGAAAAAAATGAACCCCATCGCCCCCCACAAAACCGTCAGGGGATCGTTTCCGTTCATGCCGAGCCAGACAAATCCTTCGGTGAACTGCTGCAAGCCGGCGAAAAGCGGCATCAGGGCAAGCGGGAGGTAGCGTTTGTTGCGCTTGAGGGCGACAATCGAAATGGCGGTCCCACCGGCCACGAGAAAAACACTGGCGGCAAAGCTGACTTGGGCGGACAGGCACATGGAAGTTTCTTCCTTATCGGTTTGTTCTGAAACATGCTCGTGCCCGGATACTAGATCACAAAGCGGACATTTAGAACCAGCCAATTGGCAATGGATTGCGGCAATGAGTCCGCGTCCCGGACCGCAGCCATCCCGCGCCGCTCAGTGCGCAAGAGGCCGAGGACTTGCCAAATCTGGCGTGGTCCCCGGCGAAGGTTTTCAAATGCGGGACTGCGGCAGTTCAATCTGTGCCATTGGCCGGGACGCCCTGCAATCTCCCGTATCGGTCAGGTCAGAATACGAATTGCATCCGTGCCCTGATCTCCTTGCCTTTCTCGCCGCTGGCCTGCTTGCCTTCCATGTAGCTCAGTCCGAGGCGAACGGCGTTGTTCGGGTAATAGTTGATGCCGACGGTGGTTTGCTGACCCTCTGTCGTGCCAAGACCGACATCGCTGAACTTGCCGTATCCGTCCTCGTAGCGAAGCACTGCTTCCCATGCACCTTTCGAACTGCTTGGCTTCACCCGCTTGAACACGCCGTTGCTGTAGGGACGGCTTTCACCGGTCAGAATCCATCCTGCCTGAATGTAGTATCCGTCCACATCAACCCCGCCCGTGTCAGCGTTGAAGTATTCGGCCTGCGTGTGAAAGGGCCCCGATGCGGCCGCCAATTCGATGTTGTACGCATCGGTTTGATCGGCTGCCAGATCGGCATCACGGCTGGTAAAGCCAGCGCCAAGATGCAAGACCAGATCATCGGTCTGGATCGGGGCATAGGTAACGCGGCCGGTGATGGCCGTACTGCCGAAATCGTCGCTGCTGTCCCCGTCCGCCTCGAACAGGCCCAGGCCGTAGGTCCAGTTGTCACCGCCACCGTGCAGCTGCACACCGGCGCTGCGGCCGGGCGCGTAAAATTCCGTAAGGGCTGTGCGCTCAAGCGATGAAATGTCCTTGGAACTGGTAAGCTCTTCAAGACCAAATGGTTCCTTTTGCTTACCCACGGTGATCCGGGCCATCTCGCCGAAACCGGTGTAGCGCAGATAGAGATCCTCGGCGCTGCCGCCGCTGCCGCTTTCAGCGAGGTTGAACTGTGCCTTGAAGGCCCAATCGAGATATTTACCCTCGAAAAAAATCCGTGCGCGGCGCACGTCGAAATCATCGCTCTTGCCGCTGATATCGGAGTCCGTCGAATCGTAATCCCACTGCAGGCGCCCCCCTACCCGGAACGACGCGGTCCCGTCAGCATTCTCGAAGGTTATGCCGCTCCCCGGCTTCAGTTTGAAGCTGGGCGCTTCTTCAGCCTGAGCCACGCCCGCCACAGCAGTGAGCAATGCCGCCGCTAGAAACTTCGTTTTCATTTCCTGTTCTCCAGTGATGTGATGACAGTGCCGTCGAGGCTTTTGCCAAAGTTGTTTCGGCCGGGTATCCGGCCGGGTCGCAGGCTGGCGGTTCCCACCAATCCCCCGAAGGTCAAGTGGCATGCGATTGTTACAGAACCATGACCGTTTCTTAATAAGAACTGTTCTGTTTTCGGCCAGCACCAGACCGAAGCGGAAGGTGCCGTAAAGAGGTGGACGTGCCGCAGAGCGTTGTCCTGCCGGAACTTCCGCTCTGGAATACACACTCACGACCGGTCCCGGTCGGGTGCAATCATTTGTCGTATCGTAGAGGCTGGCAGGACTTGGTTGAGCAAGGTGTAACGATTCAGGTCCGACCGCGTCTATTGGACAACTGGCTGCTGGCCTGTGGACCCTACGAATTGTAAAGCGCTGCGCAAACTCCTAGGCTGAAGCGGAATCGGACGTCGAAGTATGGGGCCAAGGATGAGCGAGCTTTCCCAATACGCGATCCTTTTCGGGCTGAGCGTCGGCGTTTTCGGTTTCGTGCTCAGCCTCTACGGGCTCGCCCGTGCCATCGGGCGCGCGCGCGCGGAACCCGGCAAGGACGTGCCCGCCACCGCCGGCACCCTGTCGCGCGATCCGGTCTGGGTGCGCTATCATGCGCGCTATGCCGGCTATGCGCTGCTGTTCCTGGCCTTTGATATGGAGATGGCCTTCATGTACCCGTGGGCGGTCGTCTACCGCGAAGAAGGGCTGATCGCATTGCTCGACATGGGGGTGTTCCTAGCAATCCTGTTCCTGGGCCTGCTCTATGGCTGGAGCCAGGGCGCGTTGAGGCGGCAATGACCATCGCCGGGGCGCAAGAGGGCGCGATGTACGGGATCAGGCGGGCGGTCGCGGCGGCCATGGCGCGCGATCTGACGGCCTTTGTGCTGCCCGGCCCGTCTGTCGCGCGGTCGATGGGGATCGACCTTGCCAATGCGCACCTGCGGCTTGTCGGCACCCCGCGCCATGCGAACCTGTTGATCGTCGTCGGCCCCTTGCCCCCCGGTCTGCGCGATGCCGCCGCCGTCACCTACGCGCAGATGCCGCGCCCCCGCGCGATCCTGGCACTGGGCGCAGGCGACATCGCCCCGTTGCCCGATGCGGACGTGTCGGCCCCGCTGACACGGGCCGGGCTGCGATCCGGGCTGGCCGATCTGCGCCGCGTGATCGCCGCGGGCGCGTTTCGCGCGGACACCGGGGAGTTTAACGCCCCCGCTCTTGAGGTGCGCGTGGAATACACCTGCCCGATGCACCCCGAAATTATCCGAGATGCCCCCGGAGACTGCCCCAAATGCGGCATGACGCTGGTGCCGCGCGAAACAGCGTCCGATGGACATGGTGGGCACGGTGGCCATGACATGCCCCGGGAGGACAGGCCAAACCCCGCCGATCACGCACATGCGGGCCACGCTCAAGACGCGGGCGGGTCGGGGGCATACACTTGTCCGATGCACCCCGAGGTGATCAGCGACGCACCGGGCAAGTGCCCCAAATGCGGCATGAACCTGGCGAAGGCGGAGGAGGTGGAAAGCCACGGTCACGGGCATGGGCATGGGCATGGGCACGCAAGCCACGCGCCCTCCGCGCATGGCGATCATGCCGGTCAAGACGACAAGGCGGGCGGGTCGGGGGCATATACTTGCCCGATGCACCCCGAGGTGATCAGCGATGCACCGGGCAAGTGCCCCAAATGCGGCATGAACCTCGTGAAGGCGGAGGAGGTGGAAAGCCACGGTCCCGGTCCCGGTCACGGGCATGGCGGTCACGGCGGTCATGGCAAACAGCAGGACCATTCCGGCCACGATGGGCATGCCGGACATGGCGGCCACTCCAAGGCCGCTATCGACGGGATCGAGCCGCATTTTATGTCGATGGTCGAGATGACCAAGGACCAGCCGCGCAGCAGCGACGGGTTACAGATGGACTGGATCAAGGTGCCGTTCGGGCCGTTCTTTCCCGGCCTGCCGGCTGGGCTGCGGCTGACGTTGACGCTGGATGGCGATACCGTTGCGGCCAGCGACGCCACGAGCCTTGTCGGCGCGACGGACTTGATGGATGGGCCGCAGATGAGGGTGGCCGATTTCGTCGAGCGTCTGGCCACCATGATGCCGCTCAGCCCCGTGTCCTATCGCGCGCTGGCTTGCGCTGCGATTGAGGTGGCCGCCGGCGTCGAGCCCGACCATGACGCGCGCCGTGCCCGCGCCGCCGCCGTGGAACGCGAGCGGATCGCCAGCCACCTGAACTGGCTGGCCGAGTTCGGCCTTCAGTCGGGTTTTTTGTGGCTCGCCGCGCGCGCTGGGGCATTGCAACTGGCCGTTCAAGGTGCCGACGTTGCCGGGATCGCCACGCAGGCTGGGGCGATCCGGCGGCTGTCGCGCCGGGTGCAGGCGGCCCCGCTGATGCGGATGCGGCTTAGACGCATCGCGCGCATCGGCAAGGACGCCCCGGCCAGCGGCCCGGTGGAATTGGCGCGGGGTGGCGGATCGGATGCCCGTACGGGTGATCCAACGCTGAAGGATCTCGGGTTCGAAATGCGCGTCCGCAACGGCGGCGATGCGCTGGCGCGGCTGCGGCAGCGCTGCGACGAGATCGCCCAAAGTCTCGACCTGATCGCGGCCGCCGGGAGGATTGCTGTGCCGCAGGTGCCGGATGTGGACAGGGTGTCGGGCGAGGGCGAGGCTCGCATCGAAACACCGCGCGGCACGGCGTCGCTGCGCGTGAAGCTGGCCAATGGCAAGGTGGTCGAAGCCGATCTCGACACGCCGACAGACGTGAACATCGCCCTTGTCGAAACGGTGACGGCGCAGCAGGAACTGGGCGATGCCCTGAGCGCCGTCGCCTCGCTCGACCTGTCGCCCTGGGAGGTGCGTGGATGAGCATTCTTGTCGTTCTCCTGTCGCTCGCCGCCGGGGCCTATGCGCTGGCCGTCATCGAACGATGGGCCGTGCATGGGCACCTGAGCCTGACCGGTCCGGCCTGGGCCGCCCTGGCGCTTATGGGGCGGGAATCGCTGCTGGCGCGCAAATCTGACCGGTTGTTCTTTGAGCTTGGGCCGGTGCTGCTGTTGGTGGCGGGGCTGATGGCGGTGGCGGTGATCCCGCTGGCGCCGGAGCTTATCATTACCGATCTGGCCACCGGGGCGCTGTTTTTGAACGCTGCGCTGGCCTATGTGCTGGTGGCGCTGATCATGGCGGGCTGGGGGCCGAACGGGGCCTACGCCATGATCGCGGGCTGGCGGTTCCTGGGCCAGTTCATTGCCTATGCGATGCTGATCGTGATGCCGATCACCGCCGTCGCCATGCGGGCGGAGTCGCTCTCGACGGTTGAGATCGTCGCCTCGCAGGCGCAGCTCTGGAACGTGCTGTACCAGCCGATGGGGTTTGTCCTGTTCGTCGTGGCGGCGATGGGGCTGGCCTGGCTGCCGCCGCTGGACCTGCCCGATGCGACCGGCGAATTGGCCGGCGGGGTCGAGGCGGAATATACCGGCGTGCGGCTGGCGGTGCTGCGGCTGGCGCGGATGGTCATTATCCTGGCGCTGGCGGGGGCGACGGTGACCTTCTATCTGGGCGGCTGGCTGGGCCCGTGGCTGCCCGCCTGGGCCTGGAGCGCGATCAAGATCCTGGTCGTGGCTGCGGCTATGCTGAGTGTCGGGCGCTACATGCCGCGTATTCGCGAGGCGCGTTATCTGGCGCTGAGCTGGAAGCTGGGGATCTCGCTGGCGCTGGCCAATATCTTTGTCGTGGGCGTGATCGCCCTGGTGGTGCCGATATGACGGTTCAGATGATCTTTCTGGCGTTCTTCGGCGCGGCGGCGGTGTGGTTTGGCGTCGTGGTCTTTCGCACCCATTCAATGGTGCGCTCGGCGCTGGCGCTGCTGTTTTCGCAAACCGCGATCGGGGCGATGTTCCTGGTCATGCAGGCTGAGTTTCTGGGCGTGTTGCAGATCATGATGATGGCCACGGAAATGAGCGTGATGGCGATCTTCATGGTGATGTTCATGATGGATCCGGGCGGCATGGGCAAAATGGACATGACCCACCAGAAACGCCTGTCGCTCTGGGCCGGGGGCATCGGGCTGCTGGCCGCGCTGTTGCTGGTCTGGCTGCCCGATTGGGGTCCGGTCGCCCTGTCCGTGCCGGGCGCGCATGAACAGGCCGCTGATTTGGGGCGCGAATTACTGGGCCGGTCAATGTTGATCTTCCAGTCGGCGGGTCTGACGATTCTGACCGCCATGGTTGCGGCCACGATGGCGGCCATCGTCCCCAACGCGGAGCAGCGCAAATGATTCTGGAACTCATGATCGCCCTCAGCGTCGGCGCGGGGCTGTTCGGTATCGGACTTTATGGCGCGCTCAGCCAGACCAACCTGGTGATGATCATCATGGGGGTCGAGCTGATTTTGGCCGCAGCACTGGTCAATCTGGTGGCCTTCTGGCGCTATCTGCATCCCGATGAACCGGCCGGTCAGATGTTCGTTCTGATCGTGATGGCGGTGATGGCGGTCGAAATGGCGGTCGGCTTTGCCATCGCCATCGCGCGGTTCCGGGTGCGCGGGTCGGTTGAGATGGAAGAAGCACGCGAGTTGAAGGGATGACGATGCTGGCGCTCATTGTCCTTGCGCCGCTGCTGGCGGGCCTGGCGGCGCTTGTGCTGCGGCGCGCACCCGAAGCGATTGCGCTGGCGGGCGCCGGCCTTGGGTTTGTCGCGGCGATGGCGTTGCTGGCGGGGATCGTTTCCGGTGGCACCATGCAACTGGTCCTGCCGGGGCTGCCGCAGATGCCGCTGCGGTTGGTCGCGACGCCGTTGACGGCGGTGTTTTCGGCTATGGTGGCGACGGTGGCGGCCTGTGTGCTGGTCTATGCCGTCGGTTACATGCGCAGCGACCCCGAAAGGCCGCGCTTTTTCGGCATCCTGCTGCTGTTTGTCGCGGCGATGCAGGCGCTGGTGCTGGCGGGCGACTGGATCACCGTGCTGGCCGCGTGGGAACTGATCGGCTTTTCCAGCTATCTGCTGATCGGCTTCTGGCATGGCCGCGACGGCGTGCCCAGTGCCGCGACACGGGCGTTTCTGTACACCCGCAGCGCCGATCTGGGCCTTTATCTGGGGATTTTTGTGCTGATCGGCTGGGCCGGCACCTCGGAAATCTCGGCTACATTGGCGATTAGCGGCACGCCCGCACTGGTCGCCGGGTTGCTGTTGCTGATCGGCGCGATGGGCAAGTCGGCGCAGGTGCCGTTGCAGGACTGGTTGCAGCGCGCCATGGCGGGCCCGACGCCGGTCTCCGCTTTGCTGCATTCCGCGACTCTGGTGGCGGCGGGGGCGATCCTGCTGATCCGCGTGACCCCGATGCTGCCCGCAGGCGCGCTGATTGCGGTCGGGCTGGTGGGCGGCGTCACCGCCGTCGTTGCCGGCCTGATCGCGCTGGCCGAGCGGGACCTGAAGCGGCTGCTGGCCGCCTCGACCTCTAGCCAGTACGGGCTGATGCTGCTGGCCATTGGCGCGGGGGTGCCGGTGGCGACGCTGCTGCACCTTATCGCCCACGCGGCGATAAAGAGCACGCTTTTTCTGGGGGCGGGTGTGTTCCAGCATGATCGCGACAGCACCGACATGGATGCGGTCGCGGGCGCGGGCCGGGCACGACCGCTGGTGCTGGCCGCTTTCGGCATTGCTGCTTTGGCGCTGGCGGGGATCCCGCCGCTGGCGGGGTTCTTTTCCAAGGACGCGATCCTTGCCGCCGCGCTGGCGGCCCCCAGGGTCGTATGGCTCGCGCCGCTGGCGCTGGCAGGCACGGTGCTGACCGGGGCCTATATGGCGCGGGCGCTGCGGGTGCTGTGGCAGGGCGAGGCCCAGCCCGTTCTGGGCAAGGGGATGGGCTGGATGGGTGCGGGCATGGCGGTGCTGACGGCGCTGGCGGCGGGGCTCGGGTTCGCCTTCACGCCGCTGGAACATCTGCTTGAGGCCGAACTGCCGCCGGAAGGAACCGCGATGATCCTCGGGCTTTTGGCGGCGCTGAGCGGCCTGGTGCTGGGCTGGTTCATCCAACCTGCCCGCCTGATGGGGCCGGTTCTGCCGATGGCGCAGCGCGGCTTTGCCGTCGCGGGCGGTATGGACGGGCTGGTGCTGCGCCCGTCGCTGGCTTTTGCCGCCGCCTGTGAAGGTTTCGAACGGCGTCTGCTGGCCGCGCAACTTGGCCTTGTGCGGATCTTGAGCCTTGGCACCGCATCCAGTGCCGAGCGTTCAGACAACCGCCTTTATGCCGCGACCCTTCAGGTGGGCCGGATGAACCTGCGCCTTGGCGACGGTGCCGAAAACACCGACACCCATGGCATCGACGGGCTGATCTTCGGCCTTGTCGACCGGACAATTGCCGCCGGCCGCCGCCTGCGCCTGCTGCAAAGCGGGCTCATCCACCGCGAACTCGCCCTGACCGTCATGGGCATCGCCGTCATCGCGGCGGTGCTGCTGATCTTACCGATGTCCTCCTGAAGAAAGACGACCCCGCCATGCCCCTTCTCTCGATCTCCGTCTTTTTGCCGCTTCTTGGTGGCGTGCTGCTGATGGCCCTGCCAAACAAGTCGGCGCGCATCGCCCATGGCGTTTCCATCGCCACCACCGGGCTGACCTTCGTGGTGACGCTGGCGATCTGGGCGCGGGGCACGCTACCGGGCGGTTTCGCGCAGGTCGAGGAAATCGCCTGGATCCCGGCCATTGGTGCCGCCTTCCGGGTTGGCGTCGACGGGCTGAGCCTGCCGCTGATCCTGCTGACCTCGCTGCTGTTTTTCCTGTCGGCAATCTATGCGGCGCGGATCACCGACCGCCCGGCGGTCTTTGTCGCGCTGATGCTGATGCTGGAGACCGCGTCGATCGGCACCTTCGCGGCGCTGGACGCGCTCCTGTTCTACGTCTTCTTCGAAGTGTCGCTGGTCGGCATGTACTTCATGATCGTCGGCTGGGGCTATGAAGAACGCCAGCGCGCCGGGCTGATGTTCTTCATCTACACGCTGCTAGGCTCGCTGCCGCTGTTGCTGGCGATCATCGGGCTGTATCTGGCCACGGGAAGTTTTGACATGCGGCTGTGGATCGAGGCGCCGCCACTGACTGGGCTGGCGGCGATGCTGGCGCTGATCGCGATGCTGTTCACCTTCGCGGTCAAGATCCCGTCCTTTCCAGTGCATACTTGGCTGCCCGCGGCCCACGTGCAGGCCCCGACCGTGGGCAGCGTGATCCTCGCCGGGGTGATGCTGAAATTCGGCACATACGGCCTTGTGCGTTTCGCCTTACAGATGACGCCCGACGCCTTTGCGCAGGCCGGTCGGGTGGTGCTGGCCTTTGGCGTATTCAGCGCCCTTTACGGTGCCTTCGTGGCGCTGGCGCAGTCAGATCTGAAGAAGATGATCGCCTATACGTCGGTGAACCACATGGGCTATGTGGTGATCGGCGTCGCGGTGGCGGCGCTGACGCTGGACCCTGACTTGCGGGCGGTCGCGCTCAATGGTGCGACCTTGCAGATGGTCAGCCACGGCATCGTCACCGGGGCGTTGTTCTTTCTCGTCGGCATGTTGCAGTCGCGCGCCCACGAACGCGAGATGACCGCGTTCGGCGGGCTGCTGGGGCAGGTGCCATGGCTGGGCTGGGCCTTCGTGCTGTCGGCCTTTGCCTCGCTCGGGCTGCCGGGGTTGGCGCATTTCCCGGCTGAATTTCAGATCTTCCTGGCCACACTGAATGCCCAGCCCTGGGCCATCGTGGCGATCATCGCCATCGTGGTGACGGCGGGGCTTTATCTGCGCGCGATCGCGGCGGTATTTCTGGGCGAGCGAAACGAGAAATGGGCGGCGATGCCCGATCTGGACCGGGGCGAGATGCTGGCCATCGTGCCGCTGCTTGTCCTCATCATCCTGATCGGGGTGGCGCCGTCTTGGTTGCTGAACATGATCGACGTGACGATGCGGGCGCTGCAACTCTGATGGCGCGCGACCTGTCCTTTCTGTTTCCCGAACTGATGTTGGCCTCGACGGTCGTGCTGATGCTGGTGGCCGAGATGCTGCGTGCGCCGCGTCTGGCACTGACATTCGGGCTGATCGGGCTGGGCCTGTCCACCGCGCTGACGTGGCCGCTGCTGGAGGCCGACACCAGCGTCTTTGGCGGCACCTACCGAGTCGATCTGCTGTCGGGCTGGGCCAAGCTGATCCTGCTGCCAGGCACCGCGCTGGCGCTTCTGATGACGCGGGCCGAGATTGCCGGGAAGGACCGCGAGGGAAGTGTCTATACGCTGCTTTGTCTTGTGACGATTGGGGCGCTGATGCTGGCGGGCGGTGGCGACATGATGCTGCTGGTGCTGGGCGTGGTGCTGACGGGTCTGGGCTCCTTCGCGATGGTAGCCTGGCCGCGCGACGATGCGGCGACCGAGGCGGCGATGAAATATCTGGTGTTCGGCGCCGTCACCGGATCGGTGATGATCTACGGGCTGACCTTCTGGTTCGGTGGTGCCGGATCGACGCTTTTTTCCGAGCTTGGTGCGCTTCAAAGCAAGCCGCTGATCGCGCTGGCGGGGCTGGTCGCGGTGCTGATCGGACTGGGCTACAAGGCGGCGCTGGTGCCGTTCCAGTTCTGGGCACCCGACGCCTATGACGGCGCGCCGGTATCGGTCGCGGCTTTTCTGTCGGTGATCACCAAGGTGGCGGCGATTTTTGCCTTTGCGCAGGTGCTGCGCGATCTGCCTGTCGCTACCGGCTGGCCCGTCGTCGTCGCGCTGATCGCGGCGGTGACGATGTCATTCGGCTATCTGGCCGCCCTGGTGCAGAGCAATGTCGTGCGGCTGCTGGCCTATTCCTCGGTGGCGCAGGCGGGCTATTTCATGCTGGGGATTGTGGCGCTTGGCACCAGTCCGTTGGCCCTGCCTTCGGTGATCGTGTTCGGCGCGGCCTATGTGGCGATGAACCTTGGAGCCTTTGCAGTCATAATGATCGCGGGCCGCAATCTGGACGACTTCAAGGGCTTCGGCCGCGCGCGCCCATTGATCGGTGTGGCGATGGTCGTGTTCCTGCTGTCGCTCACCGGCATTCCTCCGCTCTTCGGCTTTGTCGGCAAGGTTCTGCTGTTCGGTGCCGCGATCGAGGCGGGCTATTTGTGGCTGGCGGTGATCGGTATCCTCAACAGTGTGCTGGCGCTGGCGGTCTATCTGCGCATCGTGGTGCCCATGTATCAGGCGCGGGATGGCGACGCGGTTCGGGAGGAGGTCGCGCTGCCGTTGTTGGTTGTGCTAGGTGCGACCGCGCTGGTCACGGCGCTGATGGGGCTGTTTGCGGGAGTGTTTCCCGGGTGACTTAAGGCGCGGTTTTGTGCCAGTCGGTCAAAGTGGTGATCTTGCTATCCTAGCCTGCCAGCGGCTCGGCCATTCGCTCCGCATTCCCGGAAT
>TARA_R110000765_G_scaffold6726_6_pt1 | contig 128590 bp, 148 predicted proteins | sample TARA_R110000765 | Tara Oceans TARA_R110000765 (sample SAMEA4398168) | marine metagenome | biome: Polar Biome; feature: [MES] marine water layer (ENVO:01000295) within the mesopelagic zone...; material: water (ENVO:00002006), including particulate matter (ENVO:01000060) such... | reverse complement strand
GGTGCTCGCCGAAATTCCTGGCCGGCGCGGCGGGCGGTAACGCTCCACTCCGTAGCCATATTCAAATCAAGGCGGAGCGCCACGGCGCCCGCTGCGCCTCGGCTTCGTTTTGCGGAGCTGGAATGATGGATACCCGGATGGTGAGCGCCAGTCCGGCTGTTCGTGCAGGGAGGACATCAACCCCGCAATCCTGTCATCCCGGAAAGCGCACCACGCTTATCGGGGACCCAGCCTGCGCCCGTGCTACGACTTCGCTCAGCATGAGCGCTCATAAAGCAAGGACTCATCCTGAGCGAAGTCGAAGGATGACGGGTACGCACGAAGCTATCGGCGCAGGCTCCCGGATATTTGCTGGCGCACGTTCCGGGATGACAAATATCTCTGTCTCCGAACGATCTCAGCTCACGAGGAGAGTGCAGAGTTCCTGCAGGAGTTCGACCTCGCGGCGGTGCAGCCGCGCCCGGTCGTCCGCGCTGCCGGGGTCCAGCCGGCATTCGAGCTGTTGCAGGGCGTCCATGGTCTCATCATAGGCATCGGCCAGATCCGCGAATCTCGGATTGGTCGATTCCAGTTCGAGAATGCGGTCCACGGCGTCCGGGAACTCGCCGACCAGTTCTCCGATATGGTGCGTCATGCTCTCGGCTCCGCTTACAAATCCCCTTCGGACTTGCCGGACTGTTTCCACAGCCACGCCGTCAGGCCAGCCCCGATCAGCAACAGGCTGGCAAAGCCGACAAGGGCGGCAATGGCCAAGGCGTCAACGCTCAGGTTTCCCATGATCCGGTTCCCTCATCTCCGCTCAGGCGGGCGCGGTCAGGATGGCGTGAATTTCGTCCTTCAGCGCCATGCGGTGCTTGCGCAGCTGGGTCTGGAAGGCATCGCTTGCCGGCTCCACATTCGTCTCGATGCGGTGAATCTGGCGGTTCACCTCATGATAGTCGTCGGCGAGGCGGGCAAAATGTCCGTCGGTCTCCTTCAGCGCATGGATGCGGTCAGCGGCGGCCGGGAATTCCTCGGCGAGTTCGTGGGGGGTGTGAGACATGTGGATAGGCTCCCTGATCTGGTGTGTCTGATCCTATCAGGACATGCGGCGCGGCCGCGCGGAATCGGGAAAACTACGTACCCCGCCGGGCAGGGGACTATTTTTCGCCGAACAGGCCGGTCTGCTGCCCGCCAGGACTCGGGAGGCCAAGGCGTTCATAGGCCAGCGGCGCCGCAACCCGGCCCCGCGGCGTGCGGGCGACATAGCCTTTCTGCATCAGGTAAGGCTCGATCACGTCTTCCACCGCATCGCGCGCCTCCGACAGGGCTGCCGCCAGCGTCTCCACGCCGACCGGCCCCCCGGCATAGGTTTTCACCAGCGCATGGAGATAGCGCCGGTCCAGCGCATCGAGGCCATCGGAATCGATTTCCAGCCGTTTCAGCGCGCTCGCCGCCGATTCCCGGGTGATCGACCCGCCATCGGCCTCGGCAAAGTCCCGTACCCGGCGCAGCAGGCGCAGCGCGATCCGGGGCGTGCCCCGCGCGCGGCTGGCAATCTCGACGGCGCCTTCCTCCGTGATCGGCGCGGTCAGCTTGCGGGCCGCCGCCATGACGATGCGGGCAAGTTCTTCCGGCTCATAGAATTCGAGCCGCATCGGAATGCCGAACCGGTCACGCAGCGGCGTTGCGAGCAGGCCCGCGCGAGTGGTGGCGCCGACAAGGGTAAAGGGGGACAGGTCCAGCCGCACCGACCGGGCGGACGGGCCTTCGCCAATGACGATGTCGAGGGCGTAATCCTCCATCGCCGGATACAGGATTTCCTCCACGACCGGCGGCAGGCGGTGGATTTCGTCAATGAAGAGGACGTCATTGGGTTCAAGATTTGTCAGGATCGCCGCCAAGTCACCCGCCTTGGCAATGACGGGGCCGGAGGTCGCGCGGAAGCCGACGCCCATTTCACGGGCAAGGATCTGCGCCAGCGTCGTCTTGCCGAGCCCCGGCGGGCCGAACAACAGGACATGGTCCAGGGCCTCTTCGCGCTTGCGGGCCGCATCGACATAGACTTTGAGGTTCGATTTTGCCTTGCGCTGGCCGACATAATCATCAAACGTCTGCGGCCGCAGCGCGCGGTCCAGCGCATCGCCGCCCTGCGCATTGGGATCGGAGACGGTGCCCTCGCGGCTCATCGTGCGAGTTCCTTGAGGGCCGCCTTGATCAGGAGGCTGACATCATCGTCCCCAGCATCCTTCGCGGCGCTGGCCACGGCGCGCGCGGCATCGGACTGGGCATAGCCAAGATTGACCAGCGCCGAAATCGCTTCGCTCCGTGCGCCAGTGGTTGCGGCGACGGGCGCGCTGGCAAGGCCGGCGACTTGCGCAGTCTCGAACTTGCCGAACCGGCCCATCGGCGGAGGCTTGCCAGCCAGTTCGCCCGTGATCCGCTCGGCCAGTTTCTTGCCGACGCCTTTAGCGCGCGTCAGCACGGAGGCATCTCCGAGCGCGATGGCATCCATCAATTCCGCCGGGGTGATCGCATCGAGGATCGCCATCGCGGCCTTGCCGGCCACGCCATGCACATCCTGCAGGCGGACGAACCAGGCGCGCTCCTCATCCGAGCCGAAGGCATAGAGCGTAATCGCCGCTTCGCTGACTTTGGTCTCGACATGCAGCACGCTGGTCTCGCCGACATGGACCTTGGACAAGAGCCGCGTGCCGGCCATGCAGACATAGCCGACGCCATTGACGTCAATCAGGATATTGTCCGTGCCGAGGGCGGCGACGGTGCCGGTCAGCCTGCCAATGATCATGCCGCGCCTCGCTTCAGGTCCAGCGGCAGATGGTGGGCGGTGCAGATCGCGCAGGCAAGGGCGTCAGCGGAGTCTGATTTCATCTCTCCGGCGCGGGGCAGCAGGCGTTTGACCATGAAGGCCACCTGATCCTTGTCCGCCGTGCCAGTGCCAACGATGGCAAGCTTGATCTTGCGCGGAGCAAATTCGGCTACCGGGATGCCCGCCATGGCCAGCGCCGCCATGGCTGCGCCGCGTGCCTGGCCAAGCTTCAGCGCCGAGCGAGGATTGGCGTTGACCAGCGTTTCCTCCACGCCTGAAGCATGCGGGCCATAATGCCGGGCGAGTTCGCCGACCGCTTCGAAGATGCCGCCAAGCCGCTCCGACATGGCGAGGCCGGGGTCCACCGAGATCACGCCATGCGCAATATGGGCGAGCCGAGCGCCGGTCTGCTCGATCACGCCCCAGCCGGTATGGCGGAGGCCGGGATCAATTCCGAGAATACGAATCGGGACGGTCATGGCGCCCATCCTATCAGCGGGATGGGTTAATGACACCTTGCATTTTCTCTATTTGTTCACATCCACTGCAGCGCAAACCTATTCGGTCTCACGCGGCACCAGCACCGAGTCGATGACATGGACAATGCCATTGCCGCCCTCGACATCGGTTTCGAGAATACTGGCCTGGTTGATCATCAGCTGGCCGCCGCCCATGTCGCGCACCGACAGGTCGAGCCCGTTCAGGCTGGCCGTGGGCACGCCCTCTTCGGCAGGCGGCACAGTGGAAGCGCGCACCTCGCCTTCAACGATATGGTATTCCAGCATGCGGACCAGCTTGTCGGTATTGTCGGGCTTCAGATAGTCTTCGAGCTGGCCTTCGGGCAGGGCATCGAAGGCGTCATTGGTCGGCGCGAAAATCGTATACGGCCCACCCGTGGCGAGGGTCTCGTCGAGACCCGCCGCTTCGATCGCGCCATACAGCGTGGACAGGCGCGGGTCTGCCGCCACTGCGTCCAGCAGATTCGGGCCGGAGGCGACCATGTCTTCCCGGTCGATCGTGTCGGTGAAGGTCTCTTCTTCATCCGGGGCAGGGGCGATGTCGACATCATCCGCATAGGGCTGGACCGGGTCCTGCGGCGCAGTCCGGGTCTCCGGGGCGTCATCGGAACAGGCGGCCAGGAACAGGGCGGCCATAGCGGGAACAAGCAGGGAGCGTTTCATGAGCGGGGATCCTTTCCTCCGGCAGACACTGCGCACTCAACGCGCGCCGCAGACTTTGGTTCAGCGGCCTGGATCAAAATTTCGCGGCTCCAATGCGCGCTGACTGTGCCGCGCACAAGGAAACGGCGGACACGTTTCATTGCCCGCCGTTCCGAATGCCTGCGGCGCCCGCGTATTCAGGGCGCCCGGCTCAAATGTGCGCGATTATTCCTCGCGGTCGTCTTCCGGTTCTTCGACGTCGACGGTTGGAACTTCGACTTCTTCTTCGACCATCACGACTTCAGGAACCAGGACGGTCTCGGTTTCGGTGCCAACCTCCACTTCGCCGGTGTCCACATCATATTCGGGGATCTTGCCAGCTTCGGCGTCAATGGCGACATCCACATCCGGCAGTTTGCCCGGTTCGGTCTGGTCCACATCGATCAGCGTTGTGGCGACCCATACGGCCCCGACAATCGCAACGACCGCGACGACAATTCCTACGACTTTTCCTGTACTCATGAGCGAGGGTTTCCTTCTTGTTACTGTGCCGCGAAAGGCGCGGCTCGCGAAGATAACGGCGGTGTAATGGAATCGTTCCGGCCAGCACCTGTGCCCGGAGCGGCGGGGCCGTCCGGTCAATCGGGCTGAATTACAGGAAGGCAGCGGTCAGGGCGGTGCGCGGGCCGGGCTGACCCGGCCGATCGGCGCATGGCCGAACTGGTCCCGAACTGGTCCATAAAGTGTCCATAAGATGTACGGAGTGGTCCCTACAAAAGCGGACGGTACATCGAGGCCGCAGGGCAGGGCGCTTGCCAGCGACGGGCTTTGCCAGCGCGGCACATGCGGCGGGGTATAGGTGTACGCACTGTCCGGCGTCGGCGCATCGCCGATATAGCGGATAACCACGTTGCCGTATTTATCGACCGAGACGAAGACGCGCCGCCCCGTGCGTTTGCGCCAGGCCGTCAGCCGCGCAAGGTTCCACCACAGCCACGGCCAGCAGAAGGCCCATACATGGGAAAAGAAGGGGCGATAGGCCGGGTCCATGCGGGGGAGTGTGGCATGGTGGGGAGGCCTGTCGGATATCTTGCCTCCGTCATCCTCCCCGATGGCGAAGCCATCCGGGGACCCCTCTCCGGAATTCGCCACAGCAGCGCGCGGCGCTTTGTGCAGCGCCTACGCGCCGCACGGCACAGGACGCGCCGGCCGCGACGTTCAGAGTTGGGCCCCCAGACCGCTATCGCGGCCGGGGGTGACGCATGAGGAGAGCGCGGGATGTATCCAGCAGGCTCGCAATCGCCAGGGCCGATACGTCGCTAGTAATGCGCCTCTAATAATGAGGGGGCGGCTGGTCCACGGGGGCCGCGTCGCCGGTTGACCGCTCGCTGTCGGCGAGGCGCTCGGCGAGGCGCGCAACCTGTCGCTCCAGCCGCTCGATCAGCTTCCATTGCGCCGTGATGGCGGCGTTCAAATCCTCGATCGTCTGGTCCTGATGGACCACACGCATTTCAAGCTCGTCCAGGCGGGATGTGTCTGTCATGGCGGGAGGGTTAGCGCTGGTGGGGTCCCGTGGCAATGGAGGGGAGGGGCTAGAGCGGTCATGCCCCGCCAACTCTTTGGGCGAAGTGGGTGGCGATAGCGGCTGTGGCGGTAATGTGCGGGTGTAGGGTGGGTTGAGGCAACGCCGATACCCACCATCCGGACTTGCTGCAAATGTTGCACGGTGAGTATCGCTCCGCTCAACCCACCCTAAAGCGATGCGGAGCATCGCATTGCTGAGCTCTATCCCTAATGCGGTGAAAAAGAGCGCCGCATTGTTACTTAAGTTCAAATAAAGTTACTTACTCCACCCTTGTATCCAATCTCGCGGACAAATGCCTCTCCAACCACAGAATGGAGATAGTTTAATACCCCCATTGCTGGATTGCTGGAATTTGCGAAGTTGTTTCTGGGGTGAGTAAGTTGGAATAACTCAGTGTGGCAATTCAGAAGGGCCGCTCCTGGCTCGGCATTTCCGTGGACGATTCCATTTCTCAACTTGATAACGGCGTTCGCTTCTTCCCTGCTGATGCCCAATCGAGTGACGAGGGTATTGGCTGACATTGTTTTGGAATTGTCAAACCACTCTAAGAAGTGAAAGATGCACAGGAGACCTGCCATATAGTTCGATGCCGATGATCGAGCGTCTAAAAGGCTACGTAGCGCGTTATCCGCTTTTTCTGATTTCGGTCCGTCAAGGCGGGAAAAGTACTCTTGGGTGGAAACAAAAATCGTCGCGAAGTTCTTGGCGCACTTATTCAGGTCGATGAAGGGGCTCCCCACGTCCACAAATGGACGACCCCGGCGGGTTGGTCGATAGTTATTGAGCCAAATAGAAACGGTGTTCTCATCCCATTGAACAATGCGGCTTGCCTCCGCGCCTAGTGTAACGGAAACACTTCGATCCAGGTCTGGATCGGAACATGCTGAGTCGCCCACCACAGAGAACCCACGTTTTGAGCCGACAAGATACAAATTGTCGTTCAATACGATTGGGCGACCCGTATCGAACGTTGGTGTGTACAGGACTTCCGTTGCAGCTCTGCTGCTATTGAACCGAATGGGTCTATTGAACACGAACCCGATTTCCGACGGAACTCCCAATATTCCAGTGATGGAGGAACAATCCGTTCTGGCAATATTGTGCTGGCCGCCCCCGCGTTGAACAACAAAAGATGGTTTCAGAACATCTGCGGTTAGTTCGCCGGCAGGTGTGACAATTTGAACATCATAAATGGCTGGAATTTCATCAGACAGCGCATCATGGACAGCGAAGGTATCCGAGAACGACCTTTGGCAGACAAACCTATTGTGTTGAAGGTCTATTCGGCACCGCACTTTCTCCGTTAGGCCGTCTTCCCAATGTAACTCGCAAACACCTTCCAAACGGCGAGGATCATCAACAAACTCGTCAGCCTTCATATCGCTCACTCCCGCTCCAAATAAATCTCGCCACCTTTATCCATAAACTCGCGGCTCTTCTCCTCCATCCCCTTGCGCGCTTCGGCGGCCTGTTTCTCCAGGTCGGTCCGTTCGTTCTCGGACATGCCCGCCGCATATTCCCGCACTTCGGCGGTGATCTTCATGCTGCAGAATTTGGGGCCGCACATGGAGCAGAAATGGGCGACCTTGTGGGCGTCCTTGGGGAGGGTCTGGTCGTGGAAGTCGCGGGCGGTTTCGGGGTCCAGCGACAGATTGAACTGGTCTTCCCAGCGGAACTCGAAGCGCGCGCGGGAGAGGGCGTCGTCGCGGTATTGTGCGGCGGGGTGGCCCTTGGCGAGGTCGGCCGCATGGGCGGCGAGCTTGTAGGTGACGACGCCGACTTTCACATCGTCCCGGTCCGGCAGGCCGAGATGCTCCTTGGGCGTCACATAGCAGAGCATGGCCGTACCATACCAGCCGATCATCGCCGCGCCGATGCCGGACGTGATATGGTCATAGCCGGGCGCGATGTCGGTGGTGAGCGGCCCCAGCGTGTAGAAGGGGGCCTCGCCGCATTCGCGCAGCTGTTTCTCCATGTTCACCTTGATCTTGTGCATGGGCACATGGCCCGGCCCCTCGATCATGACCTGGCAGCCCTTGTCCCAGGCCACTTTCGTCAGTTCCCCGAGGGTTTCGAGCTCGGCGAACTGGGCCGCATCATTGGCGTCGGCAATGGCGCCGGGGCGCAGGCCGTCGCCGAGTGAGAAGCTGACATCATAGGCGCGCATGATGTCGCAGATTTCTTCAAAGTGCGTGTAGAGGAAGCTCTCGGTATGGTGGGCGAGCATCCATTTCGCCATGATCGAGCCCCCGCGCGAGACGATGCCGCAGACGCGGTCGGCGGTGAGGTGGATATAGGCGAGGCGGACGCCGGCATGGATGGTGAAATAGTCGACGCCCTGTTCGCACTGTTCGATCAGCGTGTCGCGATAGACTTCCCAGGTGAGATCCTCGGCGACGCCGTCGACCTTTTCCAGTGCCTGGTAGATCGGTACGGTGCCGATCGGGACGGGGCTGTTGCGGATGATCCATTCGCGCGTGTTGTGGATGTTGCGGCCGGTGGAGAGGTCCATGACATTGTCGGCGCCCCAGCGGATCGCCCAGACCATCTTGTCAATCTCTTCCTCGACCGACGAGGTCACGGCCGAATTGCCGATATTGGCATTGATCTTCACAAGGAAGTTGCGGCCGATGATCTGCGGCTCCAGCTCGGCATGGTTGATGTTGGAGGGGATGATGGCGCGGCCGGCGGCGATTTCCTGGCGGACGAATTCCGGCGTGATGAATTCCGGGATGTGCGCGCCGAAGCTCTCGCCCTGCGCGATCTGTTCCGCAGCGCCGTCCACGGCCTTGGCGCGGCCAATATTCTCGCGCGTGGCGACATAGATCATCTCTTTCGTAATGATGCCGGCCTTGGCGAATTCGTATTGCGTGACCTTGTGGCCCGGCAGGCCGCGCAGCGGCTTGTGACTGACCGGGAATTCGCGGGCGAGGTATTTGCCTTGTGCGCCGCCATTGTCTTCGGGCTTCACATGGCGGCCGTCATATTCCTCGACGCCGCCGCGCTCCAGCACCCAGGCACGCCGGTCGCGGGCGAGGCCTTTTTCCACGTCGATGGTAACCGACGGATCGGTATAGGGGCCGGACGTGTCATAGACGGGCACGGCGGGCTCATTGGCGCTGGGGTGGAGGTCGATCTCGCGATGCGGCACGGCAATGTCCGGCGCGTCGGCGGGATGGGAATAGACCTTGCGGCTGGCGGGCAGGGCGCCGGTGGTGACTTTGGGGGTCTCGAACTGGCTTTGGTCCGTGGGCTTGTTCATGGCGCATCCTCGCGAGCATTGAGGCCTGCACCAAGGGAATAGAGAGGGAATCCGGGCCGTAGGGGCCGCGATTTCATTCCGTCCCTACGCCGGCGCAAACCGGATCAGGTTCAAAGGGTGCTGGAGCGGTGTCGGCTCCATCTCAGCGCTTGCCATGCGCGCCCCTCGGATAAGTGGGAGAATAGGCGGGTTGCGGAAGGAAGGAAAGGGGTGAGGTGGCGAGAAAAGATAGGTGATTACCTAAGTGTCTTGACAGGCTCCGTTCCATCGCAATAGATAGGCGTATGGCTAACCATTCTGCTTCCGATCCTGCCGCTCTCGACCGGGCCTTCCACGCCCTCGGGGATGCGACCCGGCGCGGCGTGATCGCGCAGCTGAGCCTCGGCGAGGCGAGCATTGCCGAGCTGGCGGAGCCCTATGACATGGCGCTGCCGAGCTTCCTGCAGCATGTCCGCGTGCTGGAAAAAGCCGGGCTCGTATCCAGCCGCAAGGAAGGCCGGGTCCGGCACTGCCGACTGGAAGCGGCGCGGCTGGCAGAGTTGAAATCCTGGATCACGCAATATCAGCAGGCCTGGGCGGCGCGCCTCGACCGGCTGGATGCTTTCCTGAACGCAGACGACCCCAAAAAGGACACCTGACATGACTCATCACACCGTACAGCATGGCACCGCCACAATGGAGAAGGGGCTTTCGGCCTCGCCGGCCCGCATCTTTGCGGCCTGGGCCGATCCGGAGCAGCGCAAGGTCTGGGGCTTGCCCTCTGACGAGATCGATATGCGTATTGATGCGGCCGACTTTTCCGTGGGCGGAGAGGATGTCACGACGTGCCTGGCTGGCGGCGAGGCCGTGGCCGTGGTGCGCGGCCGCTATCATGACATCGTGCCGGACAAGCGCATCGTCTATACCGAGATCATCGCCTCCATGGAAGCAACCGAAGGGGCCTGCCTCGTCTCGGCGGAATTCTTGCCGGAAGGGGAAGGCACGCGTCTGGTCATGACGCTGCAGACAGTGGCGCTGGACGGATCGGCCCTGCTGGAGGAGGCGCAGGTGGGCTGGGGCAGCGCGCTGATCCGGCTGGAGGAATTGTTGCAGGCAGGCTGATCCGGGGTGTACTCAGTGCAGAAATAGCAGCTGATTAATGCCTGAGGGCATTCTGTTAACCTTCTGGCGACTCCGAATCGCGATGATTGGCGCAAACCCCGATCCCGGAGACGTGCCTCATGGCCTTTACTGCAACATTCGGCGGCGCCGAAGAGACCAAGGCAAAACCGAAATACAAGACCTTCAAGGTGGACCTCTGGGCGACCGATCTGAACCCGACTGAAATCGGCATCATGAAGCAGACCCAGCATGAGGCCGCGTCAGACCAGTTCACCAAGGACATGGAGATCTTCGGCCAGGTCAAGGATGGCCGCGAGCGGACGGGCATTCTCGCCTATCGCAAGGAGATGTGGAAAACCGAGGAGGGCATGAAACGCCGCCTCGTGCTGAAACTGTTTTCCGAGGGCATGCATTGGCGCGGCACGGCGGAATTGCTGATGGGCCGGTCGCTGCAGCTGAGCATTGGCGCCAAGGGCACGCCGGTGCCGTCCTATTCGGTCAATATCAGCCGCCATGACCAGATCATCCAGCTGGAGCGTTCGGCGCAGAAATGGCCGCTCTTCCCGGAGAAATTCTCTTTCTTCATCGACACCACAAAAGGCCCGCGCTTCTACCGCCTGCGCCGCAATGTCATCGGCATCGGCGCGGATTACAGCCTGTATGATGACCGGGGCCGGAAGATCGGCAAACTCGATCACCGGATCATCAATCTCGGCGGCTCATGGATCGTGAAAGTGGATGCGGCGGAAAGCTATGCCAAGCTTGAAGCTGTGTTGCAGATGTTCTGTGCCCTGCTGAAATTCAACGGGGCCGCCCGTCGGCATGTGGCGAAAGAGGTTGAACAGCTCCATCTCGGGCGGGCCGTGCGCCAACTCGACACGCAGGAACGCAATCTCTACCTGAACCCGCGCCGTCGGCGCTGACAGGTCAGGCCGCAGGCGCCTTCAACTCGATCCATAATTGCTCTGACTGTGCCAGCAGCTGGCCATCGCGCGTGAACAGCGCAGTGGCGGTGCCATGCTTGCGGCCATCATCGAACAGGGACCAGCCCGCGACGATGAGGTCAGCGCCGGGGGCCGGGCGCTCATGTATCTGCGCCGTGATCCGTGCCAGCACCATCGGATTGTCCTGGAAGCCAACTGCAAACGCGCCGGGGCAGTCGAGCGCCGCCCACAGGATTTCCGGCCGGACAAGGCCGTCATCGCCTGCGAGACTTTCATCTGGCGCCCAGACATCGGTTACGCCGTCATAGCCGTCGGGCCTGCCCGTGAAGAGACAGAGCCCGTCTTCGGTGCGCTCAGGGCCGCAGACATAGCAGTGCGGAAAGGCATGGGTTTCCGCAGGCGGGAAGCGATCGGGGCCGGTCCGGGCCAGCTCATAGGTTGGCGCTTGTGGAGGCGGGGCGAGGGGCGCGGCCGGACGCGCGGTCATGACCAATTGGTTGCCGTGACGAATCTCATATCCGCCGTCCACCTCGACCATGTCCATGAACGCGTCGAGGGGCGGCGGCGCGCGCAGCGAAACTTCCGCCGGGCCGTCGATCCGGCTTGCTGCGAGGCCAGCCGAAACACCGCCATTTGCGGAGCCGGGCGGGCCATTGAACTGGGCCGGAATGAGGATGGTGAGCGGGTTTGGCATGCATGTCTCCTGTTGGGCGGGCTTCGCCACAGGGGAGGGGGCAAGTCAATGCGACACGCCTGCCAGGGCCTATTCGATCAGGCCGAGTTCACGTTGCTTCTTCTTGCTGAGCGCGCCGCCAATCAGCCGGAAGGATTCCGTGATGTAATCCTTGAGATCGTCATCGGAGAGCGTTTCGTCCGAGAAGCGCTGGATCCATTTCATGCCGCGCGAGGCGAGGTAGGGCGCGCCCTGGCAGCCGGGCTGCTCCTTCAATATATGGAAGCTGATCGGGCGGACCTTGAATGTGCAGGCGGCGAGATGGTCACCATCCGGCGTGCCCATGGCGAAGACCTTGCCGCCGATCTTCCAGACATGCGAGCCGCCCCATTGGACCACATGGGTCGTCTGGCCGAGACCGTCGCAATAGGCATTGTAGTCTTCCAGTGTCACCGCGCCAGCGCCTGCTGCGTGCCGCTGTCCCATCCGACCAGGATTTCCGCGCCGGTGTCGATCACGGGGCGCTTGATGAGGGTCGGGTAGGATTTCAGGACGGCCTCCGCCTTCGGGCCGAGGGCACCGGACTTCTCCTCGTCCGACAGGGTGCGCCATGTGGTCGAGCGACGATTGACCAGCTTCTCGGCGCCGACCGCCTTCAGCCAGGCCGGAAGGAGCCGGTCGAGGTCAGCGTCTTCGCGGATGTCGACAAACGCGGTTTCGCGGTCAGAGGCTTCGAGGGCGTTCAGCGCCTTCTTGCAGGAATCGCAATTCTTCAAGCCGTAAATCGTTACCGGGCCAGCCGACATATGGGTCTCCTAAGATGTTTGCCCGACAGGGCTAGATTGCACCGATGGCAAACACAACCATTCCGAGGGCTACGGCCACGATGCCAAACCCTTTCAGGTGGTCATCGTCTGGCATCATCCAATGGGCGAGCGCCCAAAGCGGCTTCGGCCAGGCCACCAGCAGCAGGCCTTCGACCAGCACTCCAGCGACAAGAAGGGTTGCGAGGCCGTCGGCCACGCCCGAGAAACTGTTCTGAACCGACAAGGTTCCGCCGCCGGCGAAGATCATGGTCGCGCCACACAGGAAGCCTAGCGCAGGGCTGGCTTCGAATTCGTCGATGAGCCGCGCGATCCGGGCGGGGCCTGTCAGCAGGCCAATGCCGGACGCAATCCAGTACATGCCGAACAGCAGGAGAACAGTGTTTGCGACCATGGCGGGCTCCCTTGGAAACGCCTGTCACCATAGCACGCCGTACAGAAATGGTCAGTCGGTATCGGAGGGGCGCGTCACCCCTACAATGGGACCCATGTCCAGTCCTGCCTCATTGCGTCCGAGGTCGGGGGCGTAGAGTTTTGACACATAGCCATCCAGGAACAGGGCGTTGGGCGTGTCCAGTTCGTCGCGGAACAGGGTGGCGAAGCTGTGAAAGTTGACCGGCACATCGCTGATGGCGAAATAGAGTATCTGTCCGTCCTCGCTGACGCCGACGCCATTGCGGCGTTTCCGGCTCGGGCCGTCTTCATTGAAGGCGGGATGCAATTCCCCTTCAATGACCAGCATGGGGCCGGATTGGGTGGCAAAGCGCGCCTCTGCTGCGAGCGCCTCGAAAGCGAGGCTTTCCGTGACATGGGGGGCGCCCTCTGCATCGATCCAGAAGACCCCATTGGGCAGCAGGCCGAAATTGCCGGGACCTTCGCGCGTGACAATGGACGCAACCTGTTCGCCATTCTCGATATAGAGCCCGACCGGGCGGCGGTCGTCATGATACATGCCGGCATTCATCGCGAAGACGAGGTCACGGCCCTCGTCTGACACATGCGCGGCCAGTCGGTCGAACTGGCCGAAGGGGGCCCCATCCGGATGGTTCAGCCAGAGGCGCGCCGGTTCGCCCGCGTCGAAGGCGCAGACTGTATAAGGCTGGCCAAGATGCATGACCGGCGCGCAGGGAGACTGCGTCTCCGCCCGGGCGCAGGCATGAATCAGAAGGGTGCAGGCGAAGAGAGTGAGAAGAAGGCGCATGTCGCCAGATTAGCGGGTGGCCGGGCCTCGCGCCACGGGCAAGTTCAATTTGCCATGTGGGTTTCCACCATTGCGCCGACGAGGTTGGAATAATCATCGGTCCAGGGGCGCTGGTCGTCGGCCGTGACGGGTTGCCAGCGGGCGTCTTCGGCGAAGGGCGACAGCGCGGCCTCCGACTTCGCAAACATCATGACATTGGTTGGCTGGACGCCCTGCGCGGCTTCTTCCGGCGTGGGCATGTAGAATTGGTGACGCATGACCGCCTGTTCGGCGGCGCCGATCCGGGCCAGGACCGGCACGAGGTCGATATGGCGGTTGGAAATGTGGAAGACCAGCACGCCATCATCGCTCAGCCGGGACAGGTAGAGCTGCATCGCTTCGCGGGTCAGCAAATGGACCGGAATGGAATCGGAGGAAAACGCATCGAGCAGGAGGAGATCGAACTGTTTCGGCGCCGCGTGTCCGAGCGTGATCCGGGCGTCGCCCAGAATGATCGGCGCATCCGGTGTGCAACTGGACAGGAAGGTGAAATGGTCCGTATCCGTCGCCAAATCCACCACGATGGGGTCGATTTCATAGTATGTGAAACTCTGGCCCGGCTGGGCATGGCAGGCGACGCCGCCGGCTCCGAGGCCCACCACACCGATATGGGTCGCACTGCCGGAGAGGCGCGTGAAGGCCTGCCCGATGGGCGTGGCGGCATTGTAGTAGGCGAGGGGTGTGGGCCGGTCGGTCTGGCTGCGGATCTGCGCGCCGTGAATCGTGTTGCCATGTTGCATGAGGGTCAGGTCCTGGCCTTCGGGAGAGTAGACCTTCACCACACCGAAGAAGCCGCGCCGGGTGACCATGTTGTCGCTGTGGCTGGAGCGAGTCAGGGTGACATACGCGCAGGCAAGCCCGATGGCGAGAAGTGACACCGCGGCAAATGCCAGGGTGCGCCGGTCGAGGGTCAGCTTGATGCCCTTGCCGAGAAAGCGCGGGCTGAGCAGGAGCGCCGCGCCAAGCAGGAGCGGGTATTCGTGGATGTCGTTGAAAATCTGCGGCGCAACCAGGGCGACAAAGGCGGAGCCGAGCACGCCGCCTAGTGACATGAGCAGGTAGAATTCTGTCAGCCCGCTGGCGGCAGGCCTGCGGGAGACCAGCACGCCGTGCAGGCAGAGCGCAGCCAGGAACAGGGCGCCGATATGAACGACAAGCCCGACAAGGACAATTTGCGAATTGAAGATCGGGACGTTCAGCATGAGGAGCGCCGCGCCGACTGCGAACAGGAGGTATTTGTCGGCGACCGCTGGCGAGATCAGCGGTGTCTTGGCGAATACGATGATGAAAGTGGCGATGTAAGCGATCAGCGGCGGGGCCCACAGGAAAGGCGCCGAGGCGATGTCGGTCGAGATGTGGGAGGTCGTCGCCAGAAGCAGGCCGGACGGGATGGCGGAGAGCAGCAGCCAGTATCCCTTTTCCTTCCAGCTGACGGAGTCGTGTGTTGGCGCTGGCATGGCTGCCTCTGTTGCAGGCTGGCGATGACGGGCGATGACGATCAGGCCGCAGGTTACCAGGAGCAGGGCGACAAGTCCGTATCCGCCGCTCCACAGCAGGGACTGCGCGCTGAGCGCCGAGAAAGGCTCCATCAGCAGGGGATAGGCAATCAGGCCGAACAGGGAGCCGGCATTCGATGCCGAATAGAGATGGTAGGGGTCTTCGGCGTCATGCCGACCGGAGCGGGCGTACCAATGCTGGATCAGCGGTGCGGTCGCTGACAGGATGGCGAAAGGCGGCGCGATCGAGACGAGGAAGGTACCGGTCAGCCAGAGCGCCGGATGTTCCGGATCCGGTGCACCGAACAGGCCTGAAATGGACAGCGGCAGGGCGAGGGCGGCAAGGCAGAGCAGGGCGCCATGAATGCCGACCTGCAGGGGCAGGGACTTCAGACGGCCCAGCACGTGCGCATAGGCATAGCCCCCCAGCAGGGCCGCCTGGAAACAGACAAGCGAGACGTTCCACACGGCGGGCGCGCCGCCCATGAGTGGGGTTGTCATCTTGGCGTACATGGGCTGGACAAGGAAAATCAGCGCAGCGGAGAAGAAGACGGTGGCGACCCAAGGCCGGGCGCCCAGCCTCTGGATCAGGGCAGGTGCGCGGCCATGTTGTTTCGCAGTTTCCGCAATCTGCATGGACGCACCCTTATATCTCGTCTTCGGGACCAGCCTGCAGTGTGCGCGGTCGAAGTTAAACGCACGTCAGCGGTTCGGATGAATTGATTGATGGGTCCTCAGGTCTGGTTAAGCATTTGCCAGCGGCCACAGGCCCACTTTTCAGATTTTCGATATAACGAAGCTTGATTTTCGATATATCTAAAATATATGAGATTTAGATATATCGAAAGGAAACCACATGGTGTATCGCAACAGAGACATTAAACACCGCCGCGGCGCAGGCCGGGGCGACGAAGATTTTGACCAGATGTGCGGGAGACGACGCAGAATGAGACATGGACGCGGCGACGGACGGGGACATGGGCATCGCGGCGGACGCCGACGGCCCCTGAACCATGGCGACCTTCGCTTGCTGATCCTTGAACTGGTGTCAGATGAGGCGCGTCACGGCTATGATCTGATCCGCGAGATCGAGACCCGCACCGGCGGCGCCTATGTGCCGAGCCCAGGTGTGATCTATCCCGCGCTTGAAGCTTTGCTGGATCTTGGCTGGGTCGAAGCGGAAATGGATGGCCAGCGCCGCACATTCCGCCTGACACAGGAAGGACGCAAGGAGCGCGAAGCCTCTGCGGAGGTCATCGAAGGGATCGAGGCTCGTCTGGCAGATTTGCAGGAAAGCGAGCGGCCGGAAGACCCGCAGGATGTACGCGGGGCCATGCACCGGCTGCGCCATACAGTGCGGGATACTGTCCGGGCTGGGTCGAATGATGAAGATACGCGCAAGGCGATCTCGGACATTCTGGCGGATGCCCAGGAGCGGATTGCAGCATTGAAAGGCGAATGATCGCCTGAAATCCTGATCGAAGGGATAGGGGAGGCGATGTCTCCCCTTTTTTATTCGGCGGCTGCGTCCAGCGCTTCGCGGCGCTTTTCGGCGGCAGATTTCTTGACGCTCTCGGAGCGCAATTGTCCGCAGGCGGCGAGAATATCCCGGCCGCGCGGCGTGCGGATCGGAGAGGCATAGCCCGCCTGATTCAGCACTTCGGCAAATTCCTCAATTGTATCCCAGTCGGAACATTCATACGGGCTGCCCGGCCACGGGTTGAACGGGATGAGGTTGATCTTTGCTGGGACGCCCCTCAGCAGGCGGACGAGGTCGCGCGCCTCGGCGAGGCTGTCATTGACGCCTTTCAGCATCACATACTCAAACGTCACCCGGCGGGAATTTCCAAGTCCGGGATAGGCCCGGATCGCCGCGAAGAGTTCCTTCAAATTGTATTTGCGATTGATGGGCACAAGTTCGTTGCGCAAATCGTCGTTCGTCGCGTGCAGGGAAATGGCGAGCATGGCGTTCGTGCGCTCGCCAAGCTCTGCAATCTTCGGCGCAACACCAGCGGTGGAAACGGTGATCCGGCGGCGGCCAATGGCAATACCGTCTCCGTCGCTGATCGTGTCGATTGCCTCTGCGACATTGTCCAGATTGTAGAGCGGTTCGCCCATGCCCATGAAGACGATATTGGTCAGGCGGCGATCTTCCTCGTCGCTCGGCCAGCCATCCAGCGCGTCCCGTGCGGTCAGGACCTGAGCGACGATTTCCTGCGCGGTCAGGTTGCGTACCAATTTCTGAGTGCCTGTATGACAGAAGGTGCAGTTCAGGGTGCAGCCGACCTGGCTGGAAACGCACAGCGCGCCCGCCTTGCCGACATCGGGAATATAGACGCTCTCGCCTTCAATGCCGGGGCCGAACCGTGACAACCATTTCTGGGTGCCGTCTCGAGAAACCTGATGGTCTGCGATCTCGGGCCGGGTCAGGATGAATTTCTCGCTGAGCTGTTCGCGCAAATCCTTTGCAACGTCGGTCATGCCGCCGAATTCCTGCACGCCGAAATGGTGAATCCAGCGGCGTAGCTGCTTGGCGCGCATGCCGGCTTTTTTCGGCTCCAGGCCAAGCGCTTCCATCTCCGCCTTCAGGGCAGGCAGGGACATGCCCGCCAGCGAACGGGGGGCAGGGGAAGCGGCGTCGGCACGCCGGGTGAGGTCGAGTTCGGTTTTCATGATGGGGCGCCTATAACACGCTGAAGCCGTTCAAGGAATTGCTCGCTGCAGGCCTTACATTACGGGGAGTTAATGAGTCTCGCCATTGTTTTGTCATCGAAGGAACGGAAAGACTGGCCCACGCGTTGATATGCGTGCCCAATACCGGGCTGTCCTTTCCAAAGGAGCTGATGATATGAAACGCCTTTCCTATGCGCTGCTTGCGCTTCCCCTGATTGCTCTTCCCGCCTGCGAAACCGGGCCCAGCCAACGGGTCCTGACCGGGGCGGGTGTAGGGGCTATCCTTGGCGCCGGCGCAGGTACTCTTGCGGGTGGCGACGATGGCCGTAACGCTGCAATCGGTGCAGCCGTGGGCGCAATCGCTGGCGCCGCTGCGGGTGGCTACATGGACAAGCAGGAACGCCGCCTTCGCGAGCAGACCGCTGGTACCGGCATTGGCGTTGAGCGTCAGGGTGACCAGATCGCCCTCACCATGCCGTCGAACATCACCTTCTCGGTGAACAGCGCGACGATCCAGCCAAATTTCTACAGCGCTCTGAATGATGTGAGTGCAACGCTGGTCGACTACCCGTCGACGGCCGTCGACATCATTGGTCACGCCAGTTCCGATGGTCCGGATGATTACAACATGGACCTGTCCCGCCGCCGGGCCGAGTCCGTTCGTTCCTACCTTGTGAACCAGGGTGTGACACCGGTGCGTCTCGCGGCTGTTGGCATGGGTGAAACCCAGCCGATCGCGGACAATGCGACTGCCGAAGGCCGCTCGGCCAATCGCCGCGTGGAAATCATCCTGACGCCGATCACTGAAGAAAGCTACTAAGCTGTAATCGCAGACCTCATCGCGTCGATGGGGTCTGCATATCGTTTCTCCATGGCGGCGAGCAGCTGCTCGTTTGCCCTGGAGGGATGCCCGGCATCCACCGGCGGGGCCGGGTCGTACTCGACCGCCAGCTGGATGCCCTCGGCGGCTTTGTAGCCGGAAATCTCTTTCACAATTTCAAACGCGAAGTCGATACCGGCGGTGACCCCACCGCCTGTATAGATATTCCCGTCGCGTACGCACCGTCCCTCGGTCGGGACTGCGCCGACCAGGGGCAGCAAATGATGATAGGCCCAGTGCGTGGTCGCTTTCTTGCGCTGAAGCAGGCCCGCCGCTCCCAGTATGAACGCGCCGGTGCAAACCGAGGTCACATAGGCTGCCGCCGTGCCGGCCTCGCGCACGAACGTCATCGTCTCCTCATCACCGATGGCGTCGACCACGCCAAATCCGCCGGGCACGAGGATCATGTCGAGCGGGGACGCCTCCGCGAATGTGCCCGTCGGGACGAGGCTCAGGCCGCAATCGCTCGGAACGGGATCCAGCGTCTTCGCGAGGATGTGCGTCTGCGCGCCCGGCATGCGATGCAGGATCTGGAGCGGGCCGGTGAAATCGAGCTGGGTCACGTTCGGAAAGAGGACAAATCCGATATTCATGATGCACTCCGATTGCAGCTCTAGATGGCGATCCCGGTAGCGATAGCAGTCGCCACACGCCGTAGCGAGTCCGGCGGCGCGACCCCGGTCGATATTTGCACGACTTTCCTGACAGCAGCACCTATACAGGCGTCCAAGACCGAGCGCGAAGAGGATCGGAACATGCAGGACCCCGTTCCGACTCCTCACCCGCGAGGCCGCTTCGGTCAGTCAGCGCCTTATTGCGGCGTCTTCTCCGAAGGCATTCGCGGGCTGTCCTGGCTGTTCCTGAAAGCGACTGGCTGGCATGTCGCCACAGACTGGCCAAACGTATCCAAATCCGTGATCATCGCAGCGCCTCACACCTCAAACTATGACGGGCTGGTCATGCTCGCCATTGTGGGCTGGTACCGACAAAAGCTCAGTTGGATGGGCAAGGCTTCCCTCGTGCGAGGGCCGTTTGGCGGTTTGCTCAGGCGGGCGGGCTGCGTGCCGGTTGAACGGTCAAAGTCCAAGGATGTCGTGTCGCTGATGAAGGACGCGTTCGATGCGACGGATACCCTGCACCTCGCGATCGCGCCCGAAGGGACGCGCAATGCCAATCCGGTCTGGAAAACAGGGTTCTGGCATATCGCGCAATCGGCCGGTGTCCCCTTGTTCAGCGCCGTGCTTGATTTCGGAACCAAGGAAATGCGGCTGGAAGGCCCGATCATGCCCGGCGGTGACATCGAGACCGATATGGACGTGATCATTTCGCACTATCGTGATGCGAAAGGCCGCCATCCGGAGCGCTTCTGCCTACCAGACGATACTAGTCAACGGCAGATGGCAGAGGCCTTGTCGATAGCCGCTGCCGACCCGCTTAGCGAGAAGTGATAGGCGACCTGCGTATTGCGCTGGGAGACGGCTTCCACGCGCAATTCCGAGCCCTTTTTCAGAGCCGAGACGATACGGGAATCGTCGGAATCATCGGCGAAGGCTTCGCGGCCGATCCCGAACATGGCCCAGGACGACCGGCCGATGCTGGCTTTCGGCGCAAGGTCCTCGCGCAGATCAAAGCCAACTTTCAGGCTGGGCTGATTGCGTGCCCGGCCCGATTTCCAATTGGTCACATAGAACCAGACATCGCCATGATCGGCGGCGCGGGGGGCCTTGTCGGTCGCCTGCGTCGCCGCGTAGCAGATGGTTTCGCCATTGGCGGTATCGGTGAAGACCGACCAATCCTTGTACCGGCCGATGGCTGTCGGGCTGGCAGAGGCGGTGGGTATGGCAAGGGCCGTCACGATCGCCAGCATGGTCAGTGTTTTCCGGCTGAGTCTCAGTGTGTGCATCTTCTATACATTTCCCATTTGCGCGGAGCTTTCCCGGTATCATAGAGACAACAGGGTTAAGGCTAAACTACGGCATGTCAGCTCTTCTGGCTGATCACACTTGCTTGTTCGCTCCTATGGTTGCGTTCCATGCGGGGCGCCCCGATAGTGAAGGCTGGCACAACTTGCGGGTTCTTGTGTGAACGACACTGTAACAACGACCATTTCGCCAGGCATGAGGGCGCATCATGCAGATTGCATGGCGCAGATCGCTGCGGAAAAGTGTCGGGCCTCCTTTGCGGAAGTGTTCGATTTCTACGCCCCGCGCGTGAAGAGTTACATGCTGCGGCTGGGAGCGAACGAGATCGAAGCGGAGGATCTCGCCCAGGACGTCATGGTGACCGTGTGGCGCAAGGCCGGCATGTATGATCGCAAGCAGGCTTCGGTCTCGACCTGGATTTTTCGCGTGGCACGCAACCGGCGCATCGACAAATTCCGCCAGACCACCCGGCCGGATCTGGACGCGGATGAGCCCATGCTGCGCCCACCGGACATCGAACAGCCTGAAGCCGCGTTTCATCGCGTCCAGATCGAGGAGACAGTTCGGGCCGAATTGGTGAAACTGCCCCCGGAACAGCTCGAATTGTTGCAGGCCGCCTTCTATGAGGGCTTGTCGCATTCCGAGATCGCCACGAAATTCAACCTGCCGCTCGGCACCGTGAAGTCGCGCATCCGGTTGGCCTTTGGCCGGCTCCGCGGGCAATTGGACCCGGCAGACGGGGCGCCAAACCATATTGAACGGGACATGACATGATGCAGGATTCAGCCACGTCATCCTTCAGCGAACTCTATTCAGCCTATGCGGCGGGCCGGCTCGATCCGGCCTTTGCCCTGCTGCTGGAGACACAGAGCATGTTGCGCCCGGATGTGCGCGGCGCGTTGGCCGTCAGTGAAGCGATTTCGGGCAGCCTGCTGGAATCGGCTGAGCCGGTTCAGATGTCAGCCGGGGCAAGGGCCCGCGCGCTGGACCTGATCGATGCGCTTGAGGCTGAGGAGACTCCCGTCGCTCGCTCCCCCATGCACGATGATGAGCTTGCGGACTTGCCCGCCCCTCTGCGCGACCCGGCTCTGGATGCGTTAGGCACGAAGGGATGGCAGGGCACCGCGCCGGGTATTCGCCGGATGAAGCTCGATGTGGGCAGCGACCTGGAGGTCGAACTCTACCGCATACAGCCGGGTGCCCGGGTGCCGCGCCACACGCATGGCGGCAAGGAATTCACGCTGGTGGTTTCAGGCGGGTTCTCGGATGAGACCGGCAGCTTCGGACCCGGTGACCTGGCCGTGAAGGGTCCGGACGATACGCATCAGCCGGTTGGGGATGCGGGCGAAGTCTGCTTCGCATTGGCCGTGCGGGATGCGGGGCTGCGGTTCACGGGTGTGATGGGGCTGATCCAGCGTGTGCTGGGCCAATAACTATTTTCGGTCACGGCCCGGAACATATGTATCGGTCAGGCCATCCCCGCCCGTACCGCCGGGCATGATGGGGCGCGGGGCATAGCCGCCCATGGACAGGTGCCGGTCATACATGACGAGCGCGCCGGCAAGGCTGACATTGATGCAGAACTTCGTCGGAATCTTCACGACATGATCGCAGCGCGCAAGGATATCCGGCGAGAGGTCGCCTTTTTCCGGGCCGAGAATATAGGCCGCCTGCGGAGGATGTCGGAAGGTCGGCAGCATGACGGCATCGTCGGTCAGTTCGATGCCGACCATCTGGCAACCGCGCGGCAGCTGCATCTCGTCCACATTGTCCCATTGATAGTAGGGGACCTGTCCCGCCGTCTTTGATGTGTCGGCCTGATAGGCGGCCCGAAGACGATGTTCGGCGTTGATGGAGAATACAAAGCTGGCCCCGAACGCATTGGCGGTACGCATCAGCGCCCCCAGGTTCATGGGTTTCGAAATACGTTCAGAGCCGATGGCGAAATAGCCGCGCATATCAGAAGGCCTCCAGTCCAAACCTCAGGATCGCGAGCAAGCCGATCATCACGGGCAACGCATAGACCGACACGCGCCGCGCGAGGCGCAGGTGTCCGAGCTGGCTCGGATAGGTTTCGTTGAGGTGAGTTGCGATTTCCGTGTGCGAGACGCGGCGGCCTGCATCCGCGACGCCTTGGCGATATTCGGTATCGGAAGGCAGGCCGCCGAACTTTTCTGTCAGGGCGCGGCGCAATGCGACCGAAATCATCCACCGCATTTGCAGCGCCAGCAGCAAGATGAAGATGGTCAGACCCAGGAGGATGAAAAGGAAAATATCCATCAGCCAAATGTTCCTACTTCGAATCTGCCATTGGAATCTGCCATGGCCCGTTTCAGGCCGGACGAATTCCAGAGAGCGGAGATGTCGCCATTGGCGGACACCGCGATCATGCCGCCTTGGCCCCCCAGCATGCGGACATCATCCAGCGCGCCCTGGACGGCCGCCTCCAACTGGGCACCGCCATAGCGGATGCGGGCAGACACATCTGCCGCCGCAGCGGCGCGGATGAAGTATTCTCCCAGTCCCGTGCAGGAGACGGCGCAGCGCTCGTCTGCCCATGTGCCAGCGCCGACGAGGGGGGTGTCGCCGAGACGGCCCGGAGTCTTGCCGCGAATGCCAGCGGTTGAGGTGGCTGCGGACAGGTCACCATAAATATCAAGCGCGACCGCGCCGACCGTGCCGGTCGATTTGATCATGTCCTGACTCGTCATCTCTTCGACCGGGTCATAATACGCCTCTGGGTCTTCGATGATTTCCAGACCGGAATTGGCGAGCAGCTTCCGCGCACCATCGGCGATCAACAGGACATTGGGCGTCTGTTCCATGACCGCGCGCGCGCAGGAGACCGGGTTCCGGTAGCCCTGCAAGGCGCCCACGGCCCCGGCCGTACGGTTGCGGCCATCCATGATGGCGGCGTCCAACTCATAGGCGCCATCAAGGTTTGGCGCAGCGCCCTTGCCGGCAAGGTAAAGCCCGGATTCTTCGAGCCCCTGGACCATGATTTCGACCACGTCGAGGGCAGCTTCCCCATCCTGCAGGCGATTGGCACCATTCTTCAGCAGGGTCGCCAAATGGGCTTCCTGCAGGGAATAGTCGTGTCCGGGGATTGGCCCGGCGCCACCATGCAGGGCCAGGGCCCATTTCTTTGCCATTTGAGTGCTACCTCTCCGCTACGTCAGGCTTGGACTTTTATCGGCCACACCGCTACCGTCTGCGAGCAGAAACAACAAGACGGGAAGGAAGTTGCAGGCATGAAAGCAGTGCTCTCCAAGGAAGTAGGCGGACCGGACACATTGGTGCTGGAAGAGGCGCCCATGCCGGAATGCGGCAAGGGTCAGGTCCTGATTGAAGTTAAGGCGTGTGGGGTGAATTTCCCGGATTCCCTGATCATCCAGGACATGTACCAGTTCAAGCCACCGCGCCCATTCTCGCCCGGTGGCGAGATCGCCGGTTTCGTCAAGGAAGTCGGCGAAGGCGTTTCGCATGTGAAGGCAGGTGACCGCGTGCTGGCGTCGATTGGCAATGGCGGCATGGCGGAATATGCAGTCGCGGCACAGCACGCCGTGATGCCCATTCCGGAAGGGATGCCGTTCGAAGAGGCGGCAGCCTTCATGATGACGTATGGCACCAGCTATTACGCGCTCAAGGATCGCGCTGACCCCAAGCCAGGCGAAAAGTTGCTCGTCCTTGGCGCCGCGGGCGGCGTTGGCATTGCAGCGGTGGAGCTTGGCAAGGCTATGGGCCTGGAAGTGATCGCGGCCTGCTCCACGCAGGAAAAGGTGGATTTCTGTCTCTCGAAAGGCGCCGACAAGGGCCTCGTCTATGCGCGTGAGCTGGATCGGGACGGCCAGAAAGCCTTCTCAAACGACATCAAGGAAGTCTCAGGTGGCGGTGTCGACATCATCTATGATGGCGTGGGCGGCAATTACGCCGAACCCGCCGTGCGGGCGATGAACTGGGAAGGCCGTTTCCTCGTGATCGGATTTCCGGCCGGCATCCCGAAACTGCCGCTGAACCTCACCCTGCTGAAAAGCTGTGACATCCGGGGCGTGTTCTGGGGCGCGGCGGTTGCGCGGGATCCGAAGGCGCACCAGCAGAATGTGGCGGAGCTGTTCAAGCTGTACGGCGAGGGCAAGATCCGGCCGCATGTCTCCAATACGTATCCGCTCGAGAAATCAGCCGATGCGATTCAGGAGCTGATGGACCGGAAAGCGCAGGGCAAGGTTGTCGTCGTGATCTAGTCCCATTCCGGGACAACTGCTGATACACTGCTATCCCGGCGGGAAATTTCTGTGAGTTCTCTGTAATGTTGAGGCATGGCAGACAATCTTGCACAGACATTTCCCGCCGCTTCTTCTGAGCGACGCGGGGCAGCGCGGCGGCGTACCCTCCGCCGTGCCCGCGTGGTCGTGAACAATTCCTACAGTACGTTTGACGCCCTTGTCCGCGATGTATCGGAAGGCGGGGCGCAATTGAAATTGCCCACGGCATGGGCCGTCCCCACAGAGTTCGAATTGCAGATTCTCACGCCTCTGGGCACGGTGGAAACGATCGTCCCGTGCCAGAAGAAATGGCAAAGCGGTGATCATCTTGGCGCCCAATTTGTCGCGCCCTGATCGCCTCCGTTTCCGTTTCTCGTAAGGGCGCCGCCGGATGGTGTCGGCGCGTTCCAACACATTGGGGTGACTGTTGTACGAATTACAGTCGGCCGCTGAACCGAACCAATTCTCACGCATAAATCCCGCATGACCGAAGACACTTCCAAAGACACCGCCGAACAACCGTCACAGGATCGCGCGACCCAGCGCCTCCGCACCTTGCGGCGGGGGCGAATTGTCATGAACCGGCGTCACAGTTCAGTTGACGTGGTGGTACGTGACCTGTCCGCGACCGGGGCCAAGCTGAAGCTCCAGGAAATCTGGATGGTTCCGACCGAGTTCGACCTGCAACTGCTGTCGCCGAGCGGAGCCGTTGAACTGGTCGTGCCGTGTCAGAGGCGGTGGCAGACCGGCATTCTGGTGGGCGCGCAATTTGTTCGTCCGGCCGGATCCTGAGCAGCTGAACCGACCAAGAAAAACCCGCCGGAGCGATCCGGCGGGTTTTTGTTTTAGGTGTGGTCAGCCGCCTTAAGCAGACTTCTGGTCGCCATCGACTTCCTCGAAGTCGGCATCGACCACATCATCGCCGTCGGCTGCAGCATCCGCCGCTGCGTCCGCAGTGGCCGCTTCATCCTGCTGGCTGGCATAGATCGCCTCGCCGAGCTTCATGGCGGCCGTCATCAGGGCCTGATGCTTGGCCTGAATGTCAGCGATGTTGTCGCCTTCACGGGCCTCTTTCAGTTCGTCAGACGCCGTCTTGATCTCGGCTTTCACCTCGTCAGACACCTTGTCGCCATGCTCTTCGACCTGTTTTTCGGTCTGGTGCACAAGCGCTTCGGCCTGGTTCTTGGCTTCCACGAGTTCGCGGCGGGCCTTGTCGGCGCCGGCATTAGCTTCGGCGTCGGCCATCATGTTCTTGATATCGTCGTCCGTCAGGCCGCCATCCGCCTGGATGGTGATCTGCTGTTCCTTGCCGGTGGCCTTGTCCTTGGCGGACACGGACACGATGCCGTTGGCGTCGATGTCGAAGGTCACTTCGATCTGCGGAACCCCGCGCGGGGCTGGCGGGATGCCTTCGAGATTGAACTGGCCGAGCATCTTGTTGTCGACAGCCATTTCACGCTCACCCTGGAAGACCTTGATCGTCACGGCAGGCTGATTGTCGTCAGCCGTCGAGAAGACTTGGGACTTCTTGGTCGGGATCGTCGTGTTGCGGTCGATCAGGCGCGTGAACACACCGCCCAGCGTTTCGATGCCGAGCGACAGCGGGGTCACGTCGAGCAGGACCACATCTTTCACGTCGCCTTGCAGCACGCCGCCCTGAATGGCCGCGCCAATGGCAACGACTTCATCCGGGTTCACGCCCTTGTGCGGCTCACGGCCAAAGAATTTCTTCACCGCTTCCTGAACAGCCGGCATACGGGTCATGCCGCCAACGAGCACAACTTCGTCGATGTCGGCAGGAGATTTGCCAGCATCTGCGAGGGCTTTCTTGCACGGCTCGATGGTGCGCTTGACGAGGTCTTCGACAAGGCTTTCGAACTTGGCGCGCGTCAGCTTGATGTTGAGGTGTTTCGGACCCGTCGCATCGGCCGTGATGAAGGGAAGGTTCACTTCATACTGGCTGGCAGACGACAGTTCCTTCTTGGCCTTCTCGGCTTCTTCCTTGAGGCGCTGGAGCGCAAGCTTGTCGGATTTCAGGTCGATGCCCTGATCCTTCTTGAACTCTTCTGCGAGGAAGTCGACGATCCGGAGGTCGAAGTCTTCACCGCCGAGGAAGGTGTCACCATTGGTGGACAGCACTTCGAAGACGCCATCACCGATTTCCAGGAGGGAGACGTCGAACGTCCCGCCGCCAAGGTCGTAGACGGCGATGGTCTTGGACTGTTCGTCCTTGTCGAGGCCGTAAGCGAGCGCTGCGGCCGTTGGCTCGTTGATGATCCGCAGGACTTCAAGGCCAGCAATCTTGCCGGCGTCTTTGGTTGCCTGACGTTGCGCGTCGTTGAAGTAGGCCGGAACGGTGATGACCGCCTGGGTCACTTCGCTGCCAAGATAGGCTTCCGCCGTTTCCTTCATCTTGGTCAGGATGAAGGCCGAGATTTCCTGTGGGGCGTAATCCTTGTCACGGCCCTTCACCCAGGCGTCGCCTGCGGGGCCTTTGACGATTTCGAACGGGGAAATCTCCTTGTCCTTCTGCGCGGTCGGATCGTCGAACTGACGGCCGATCAGGCGCTTGATGGCGTAGAAGGTGAAATCCGGGTTGGTGACAGCCTGGCGCCGGGCCGGCATGCCGATCAGGCGTTCGCCGCCTTCAGTAAAGGCGACAACGGACGGGGTCGTGCGCTGGCCTTCTGCGTTTTCGATGACCTTTGCCTGTCCGCCTTCCATGACGGCGACACAGGAGTTGGTGGTTCCAAGGTCAATACCAATGATTTTGCTCATATTGCATCTCTCTTTTTATCAAGCCGCCACGGGCCATGTTCTGTTGCGGTCTGCTCAGCAGCCCCGGACAGCCAGTGGCTCTTTCCAAGGGTTCAAATGAGGCGGCGGTAACGGGTTTCATCCGTGCGCCGGTTCGACTTGCGATATGGGAAGGGTTTAGCGCGTCTCAAGGGGGTAGCAATACGTAGCTGTACAGGATTTTGGTGCTTAGCTGCGATAGATCGGCCCTATGGCAGCTTCCATATCTATTTATTTGATAATGGTTCTCACTCGCACTACATCGATTAGTGTGAAAGGAAATTCCATGCCGCGCCAACTTATCAAGACAATGACCTATAGCCTGATGCATCTGACGGTTGCCATTGCCGTGGCGTTTGCCCTGACGCGCAACTGGCATGCTGCCCTCGCCATCGGCCTGATCGAGCCTGCGGTGCAGACAATTGCCTACACCTTCCATGAGCGGCTGTGGGCCCGCCAGCCGGGTCGCAGACGCAATGCGCTTGAACCTATGGGCTGAGAGGCCTGGGAAAGGCTGGACGTTCCTGTCTCCCGCTGGGCATAGTGCCCAAAAGCAAAGAGGGGACGACCGATGTTACGCAGATTTCTTCCGATAACAGCCATCCTGCTTGCGGCGGGCTGCGCGCAGGCGCCGGCCGAGCCCGAAGAGGCTGCTCTGTCGATCCCCAATATTGAGCAAGCCTGGATTGCCGAGGGCTTTGAAAGTCCCGAAGGCGTGGCTGCTGCCCCGGATGGCGGATATTTCATCTCCAATGTGGTCGGGGAGGGGAGTGAAAAAGACGGGGATGGCTATATCGCGCACCTCTCGCCTGACGGCGTTATCACCAAGCGCTACTGGGCCGCGAAGCTGGATGCCCCAAAAGGCATGGCTGTGCTGGATGGCGCGCTTTACGCGACTGATATCGATAATGTGGTCATGTTCGGCGTCGCTGATGGCAAACGGCTCGGAAAAGTACGCATCGAGGGCGCCAAATTCCTGAATGATGCCACGGTCTGGGATGGCGCGATCTATGTTTCGGATTCCGGCGACGCCGCGATCTACCGGATTTCAGACGGCGCGGCTGAGCTCTGGCTGCAGGACGAGCGGCTCGCGGGTGTGAACGGCCTTCTGGGCGAGGGTGACCGGATGCTTGTTTCTACCATGACCACCGGCAGTCTGTTCAGCGTGACCGCAGAGGGCGTGCTGACCGAGATTGCCACCGGGATGGAGAACGCCGACGGGATCGGACTCGTCCCCGGCGGCGGCTACCTGGTTTCTTCGTGGCCCGGCCAGATCCATTATGTCGGTGAGGACGGCGTCGTCACGACTTTGGTCGATGATGAGGTCATGCAGAATGACCTCACCATGATCGGCGATACAGTGATCGTACCCAATTGGGGGCAGAATACAGTGACTGTCTGGAAAGTCAGTCGTTGATCAGTTCGCCGCGCCGGCGCTGACGGCCACCATGGCGGCGCGCAGGGTGCGCTCGCCGATCTTCCAGCCGGGCTGGAAGCAGGAAGCGATGGTGCCATTTGGCTGGTCAGACGGAATGTTCGCGACGGCCTGATGCAAATTCGGATCGAATGTGTCGCCGGGCAGGGCGGCAATCACCGTGACGCCGTGACGGGCGAGGGCTGTGTGAAGCTCCTTTTCCGTCATCTCGATGCCTTCGAACAGGTTCCGGCCCGCCTCTGACAGGGCGGCGCGGTCGTCATCCGTCAAGGCAGCGAGGGCGCGGGAAAGGTTGTCCGACACGCTGAGCAGGTCGCCGGCAAATTTTTCGATAGCGTAGATGCGGGCATCCGCAACCTGACGCTCGGCGCGCTTGCGCGTGTTGTCGAGGTCAGCCAGCGTGCGCAGCAATTGCTCGCGCAGCTCTTCTTTCTCGATTTCAAGTCGCTGCACAGGATCAATGTCCGCCGTCGTTTCAGGTTCATCCGCCTGTTTGGGCGCAGACTTCAGGAGATCGTCCGCAGCCGCTTTCAGGTCTGCCTTGGAGGCATTGGAATCGATTTCAGCGGTTTCGCCGGGTTTGGTTTCGTCGCTCATCCATTTGTTTCCTTCTTGCGGCGTGTGGACAGGAGCTGCCCGACCACTTTCGCCGTATAATCCACCATGGGTATCACGCGGGCATAATTCAGCCTTGTGGGGCCAATCACGCCAAGTGCGCCGATAACCTGTTTTCCGCCTCCCATATAGGGAGCTACAATCACACTTGAACCCGATAGCGGGAAAAGCTGGTTCTCCGCCCCGATGAAAAGACGAACCCCATCGGCTTCGCGGGTCGTATCGAGGATATCAAGCAGGCTTTGCTGGCGTTCAAGTTCGTTGAACAGCTGGCGCACCCGGTCAAGGTCTTCCGCGGCCTGTGCATCTTCGAGCAAATTGGCACGGCCCCGCACGATCAGGGAGCGTCCCCGTCCGGGCGCATCACCGCTCCATTGCGCGAGCCCCTGTTCGACAAGGGAAGAGGTGGCCTGGTCCAGCGCGGCGCGATGCGAGCGCAATTCCAGACGGATATCGCTGGCGACTTCCGACAGGGTCCGGCCGCGCACGCGCGTCGAGAGATAATTGCCGGCCTCGATCAGTGTGGTGGCCGGCAGGCCCTCGGGCACTTCCACGATGCGGTTCTCGACATCGCCATCCTCGGTGACAATCACGCACAGCGCTTCGCGCCCGCCGAGCGGCACGAATTCGGCGTGCCTTACCACCGCGTCGCGGGTCGGGGACGAGACGAGACCCGCGCCCCCGGTCAGGCCGGAAAGGATGTTCGAGGCTTCGCCCATGACAGCTTCGATGTCGGTGCCTGCTGATTTCAGCCGGTCGTCGATTTCCATCCGGTCGTCGCGGCTCGGCTCGCCGATTTCGAGGAAGCCGTCGACGAACAAGCGCAGGCCGGTATGGGTTGGCGCGCGTCCGGCAGAGATATGGGGTGATTCCAGCAGGCCGAGTTCGGTCAGATCTGCCATCACATTGCGGATGGACGCAGGGGATAGGGCGATACCGCTTTTCGACAGCGTGCGGGAGCCGACCGGTTCGCCCGTGGTCAGGTAGCCTTCGACAATCTCCCGGAAAATGTCGCGGGAGCGCTGGTCGAGGCGCTGCAACAGGGAGTGCGTGTCGAGTGGCTGGATCATCCCTTATTGATTAGGCGCGCGTTGCCCCGCGTTCAACAGGTTTCACATCCCATACTGAGTGCCGATCAGGAAAGGCCTTCGATCTGGCCGCTGCTGTTCAGGTGCATGCCTTCGGCGGCTGGCTGGCGCGGCAGGCCCGGCATGGTGACAATGTCGCCGCAAATGCCCACCACAAAGCCGGCACCCGCCGACAGGCGCACGTCGCGCAGATGGAGCACATGATCCTCTGGAGCGCCGACCAGTTTTGCATCGCTTGAGAAACTGTAGGGCGTTTTCGCCATGCAGACCGGGAACTGACCAAAGCCTGCCTTTTCCCAGCGTTCGAGCTGGTTGCGGACTCTGGGAGCCGCTTCGACATGACTGGCGCGGTAGATGCGACGGGCAACCGTCTCGATCTTTTCGAACAGGGGCATGTCCGACGGATAGAGGGGCTCGAAGCTGGAGGGCGTGTCGTTCGCGAGGCGGGTAACCGTGCGGGCAAGTTCCTCGGCGCCGTGGCCGCCCTCGGCCCAGTGCGTGCAGATGGACACGGGCACGTCCTGCTGGGCGCAATAGGCTTCGATGGCCGCAATCTCTCTGGATGTGTCGGAGGTGAACCGGTTGATGGCGACCACGACCGGGACATTGAACTGTTTCACATTCTCGATGTGACGGCCGAGATTGGCGAGGCCTCTTTCCAGCGAGTCATAGCTGACCGTTCCGGCGTCTTCCTTGGACACGCCGCCATGCATCTTGAGCGCGCGGACAGTGGCGACGAGCACCGCGGCGCTGGGCGCAAGGCCTGCCTGCCGGCATTTGATGTTGAAGAATTTCTCGGCGCCAAGATCTGCGCCAAAGCCGGCTTCGGTGACGACGAAATCCGCCATCTTGAGCGCGGCCCGTGTTGCGATGACCGAGCTGCAGCCATGCGCAATGTTGGCGAACGGGCCGCCATGGATCAGCGCGGGATTGCCTTCCAGGGTCTGGACGAGATTGGGCAGCATGGCGTCTTTCAACAGGGCCATCATGGCGCCGACGGCGTTCATTTCCTTGGCAGTGACCGCCACGCGCCCGCGGCGATAGCCGATGACCATGCGTTCCAGCCGGTCCTGTAGATCGTGCGCATCTTTCGCGAGGCAGAGGATGGCCATGATTTCCGAGGCGACGGTAATGTCGAACCCGGTTTCCATCGGCGTGCCATTCGGGCTGCCGCCCAGTCCGGTGACGACATTGCGGAGGTTGCGGTCATTCATGTCCATGACGCGCCGCCAGCTGATCCGTGTGGGATCGATGCCGCTTTCCCCGCCCCAATGGACGTGGTTGTCGATCATGGCTGCCAGCAAATTGTGGGCGGACGTAATGGCGTGGAAGTCGCCCGTGAAATGGAGGTTGATGTCCTCCATCGGCACCACTTGCGCCTGTCCGCCGCCTGTCGCACCGCCCTTCATCCCGAAGCAGGGGCCGAGCGAAGGCTCGCGCAGGCAGAGCAGTGTCCGTTCACCAATCCGGTTCATCGCATCGGTCAGGCCGATGCTGGTGGTGGTCTTGCCTTCGCCGGCGGGCGTGGGATTGACGGCAGTGACCAGGATCAGCTTGCCATCGGGCTTGGACTTGATCGCGGCGAGATGATCGGCGGCGATCTTCGCCTTGTCGTGCCCATAGGGGATGAGGTTGGCCACATCGATTTCGAGCGCCTCGGCCAGTTCGTGGATGGGCCGCTTCTTCGCGTTCCGGGCAATCTCGATATCTGTCGGCATGTTTCCCCCACCAGTAGTGAACCTCTTTCCCGGTGTAGACAGGCGCGCCAAAACCCGCAATCAGGCAGGGCAGCAAAGAGGATTTCAAGATGAGCACGCTTATCCGTCCGTCCGGACGCGCTTTTGACCAGCTCCGCGAGGTGACGCTGGAGACCAATGTGACCCGCTATGCCGAGGGATCGTGTCTCGCCAAGTTCGGCAATACGCATGTCCTGTGCACGGCCAGCTGGGAAAAGAGCGTGCCGCCATGGCTGAAAGGGCAGGGCAAGGGCTGGGTTACGGCGGAATACGGCATGCTGCCCCGCGCGACGCATACACGCGGTCGCCGGGAAGCCGCCTCCGGCAAGCAATCCGGCCGCACGCAGGAAATCCAGCGCCTGATCGGGCGTTCCCTGCGGTCGGTCTGTGACCTCAAGGCGCTCGGCGAAAACCAGATCACGATCGATTGTGACGTGTTGCAGGCCGATGGCGGCACGCGGACAGCCTCGATCACCGGCGGTTTTGTGGCGCTGGCGATGGCATGTCGTTATCTGCGCGCTGAAGGCGTCATCTCGGCGAACCCGATCGCCAAGCAGGCGGCGGCCATTTCGGTCGGCATCTATCAGGACCATCCGGTGCTGGATGTGGACTATCCGGAAGACTCACGCGGCGAGGCCGACATGAATGTCGTCATGAGTTCCGATGGCGGGTTCATTGAGGTCCAGGGCACTGGCGAAGAGCGCCCAATGACGCGCGTGGAACTGGATGAAATGCTACGCCTTGCCGAAAAGGGCTGCATGGAACTGTTTGACGCCCAGCGGGCCGCGCTGGGCTAGGTGCCCAGCTCGAACATGCCCAGCTGGAAGCTGCGGGCAATCCGGTTGGCGCGTTCCATGAAATAATCGACCGTTTCGGCATTGCTGGTCAGGTCTTCCAGGGTCAGCCTGAACAGAGCGAGCCAGATATTGAAATGGGCGGGCGTGATGCCCGTCAATTTCATATGTGCCGGGAAGGGCTTCCCGGAATACCGCCCGGTATTCATCGCAACGGACGACCAGAAATCCTTCATCGTGGCGAGATGAGGGGCCCAATGGTCTCCGATTTCGCCCTCGAAGACCGGTCCGAGCAGCGGATGGGCCCGCACGCGCGTATAGAAAGTGTCGACAAGGTCCGAGATGAACGCCTCGTCGATGCCAAGGCGCGCGGCATTTTCCTGAATCTCGCGGCGGCGGTCTTCAGCGGATCGGATGCGAATGGTCATGTCGTGCCAGATGGCTGCCGGAGCGCGCGGCGTCCATACGTGAAATCCGAAAGGCTGCGATTTGGCCGGAAGGGCCTAGTTGTCGGAAGCTGGCTTCCCATTTTGCCAGGTCACGTCCCGCCCAAACAGGGGCACGGTCGACAGGCTCATCTTGGCGGAGCCGTCCACGATCTTGCGGCTGTAGGAGACGTACATCAGGCTGTCGGAATCTGCATCATAGATGCGGCGCACGGCGAGCTGCTTGAAAACGAGGCTCTGATTCTGGTCGAACACTTCCTCGCCCGACTTGTCGAGATCAATCCGGCCGATGCGGATCGGACCCGATTGCAGGCAGGAGATCGAGGAATTGGACGGGTTTTCGAACCAGTTACCCTTTCCGAGCCGGTCCCAGACGCCGCGATCGAAATAGGAGAGATGACAGACAACGCCCGCGATCTTCGGATCCTGCAATTGCTTGATCTTGATCTCGTTACCGAGCCAGTCATTCTTGAATTCGCCGACTTCCTTACCCCCGCCACAAGCTGTGAGGGGAAGAATCAGGGCGAGCATCGCGCAGGCAATTTTGTGGGTCATGCAGCAGTTACGCCGGGCTGTCGCCAGCGTTCCCCGTCTGGTTCAGTAAGGATCGCGCTTGCTGGATAGCATGTCGCCGAGCGCCCGCACAGTCGCGGCGCCAATCTGCAGGGGTGTCGGTCTGCGGCGATGAGCGTGGCGGACGAGATGGCCGCAATTGGAGCCGAACAGATCATAGTCACGGCCAAGCTGGCGACGGGCACGGCCTTCCACGAGATGGCCGTCGAGCGAGCTGTAGCGGCGATGCAGGCGAATGGTGCGGCCCGTGGCGAAGTCTTCCGGGCGCTGTTCGATGACGCCATCGTGCAGGCGGGAATTGCTGATGATGGTTCCGCGAGACGTCACCACGCCATAATGCGACAGGACCGCGCCAAACCTGACTGAGACCACATCGCCCGAATCGAAGGGCAGGGGACGCCGGCGCTTCATCTATTCGGCCGCGACCTGTTCATGGTCGGCCGAATCCTCGTCATCGAAGATGAGCAGGTCACCCGGCTGGCACTCCAGCTCACGGCAGAGCGCTTCAAGCGTCGAGAACCGAACGGCCTTTGCCTTGCCGGTTTTCAGGATTGAGAGATTGGCGAGCGTTACGCCGACGCGTTCCGACAGCTCTGTCAGGGACATGCGGCGGTCAAGAAGCACTCGGTCGAGGGTCACGCGTATGGACATATCCTGTGCTCCTATATGGTCATTTTTTCTTCGTCGCGAAGGCGTGTGCCCTCACGGAAGACTTGGGACAGGATGAAGAGCGCCGCAACCGATGCCCATGCGATAAGGTCGAAGGAGAGTTGTATTTTAGCCCCTTCGGCTGTCAGTCCGATAACCAATGCGATCGCGTACCGCATCAGTTGTGTCACTGCGATGGCGATGGCGATTCGCGTGAGCCGACCAGCATTATCCGGTACGAAGGGATCACCTGCAGACAGGGTTGCGAGGATCTTGCGCAATTCAAGACAGACAAAGACGACCGCAGCGACCACAACAACAGCGCCGAGCAGGCCGGCGCTGAGTTCGTGCACGCTGATATCATGGTCGTCGATCTTGATGCCGCCAATATTGATTGGATTGCCTGACAACATGGAGATCAATTCTATCCCGGCTGCGAGGATAACGATTGCGCCGATGAGGGCAGTCATCCACATGACAATCGTCACCAGCACGGTCATGATGGCGGCCATGGAATTTCCCGCGTTTGTACTCATGCGTCTCTATCTACCTTCCGGCCTTGTTGACTTGGACCCCGTTAACTTTATCGCTAAAGACGCAGGGCTTACCGAATAACGATATATACATTACTGACAAAAGCAAGAATAGGGCCATTACAGAATGGGTGAAATTAGCATGATTCGAAGGCTCTCGCCCGGGCGGCTGGTCGCAGCGACGCATAATAAGGGCAAGGTGTCGGAACTGAAGGATCTGTTCGAGCCGCTCGGCTTTGATGTGGTCTCGGCCATTGAACTGGACCTGCCCGAACCGGAAGAGACTGAAGCGACCTTTGCAGGCAATGCCATTCTCAAGGCGCGGGCGGCGGCCGAGGCCACCGGCGCCCCGGCCTTATCGGACGATTCTGGCCTGTCTGTTGCAGCTTTGGGCGACGCGCCCGGCATCTATTCGGCCCGATGGGCGGGGGAGCCGCGCGATTTTAGCCGCGCCATGGAGAAGGTCCAGCGGGAGCTGGATGACATTGGCGCCACGGACCGATCAGCCAAATTCGTCTGCGCGCTGGCTGTGGTCTGGCCGGATGGTCATGCCGAAGTTTTCGAGGGGGAAGTGCATGGCGAACTGACCTGGCCACCGCGTGGCAACAAGGGGTTCGGCTATGATCCGGTTTTTGTCGCTGATGGCGAATCCATCACATTCGGAGAGATGGAGCCGCAGCGGAAGCACGCCATGAGCCACCGCGCGAAGGCTGTCGCCAAGCTGAAAGCCGCGTTGCTTTCATGACTCAAGCGCCCGCTCCTTTCGGTCCGGAATATGGATTTGGCATCTACGTCCATTGGCCGTACTGTGCGAAGATCTGCCCTTACTGCGACTTCAATGTGTATGCGGCCAAGGATCGGGACAATTCCCCTCTGCTCAACGCGATCCGGAAGGATCTCGAAATCCACCGCCCGCGCATGCCGCAGCATGGCAAGGCCGACAGTCTCTATCTGGGGGGCGGAACGCCGTCTCTGCTGGCACCGGCTGACATCGCGGGCCTCGTGACCGCCGCAGAGGACAGCTTTGGCCTGAAGCCGGACGCCGAGATCACCCTCGAAGCCAATCCGAACGACATCCTGCGGATGGATCTGGAGGGGCTGAAAGCGGCTGGCGTCAACCGCCTGTCCATCGGCGTGCAGTCCCTTCGGGACCACGCTCTGGCCTTCCTTGGACGCGACCATGACAGCGAAATCGCGCGCATGGCCATGACGCGCGCGATGAAAGTGTTCCGGAACAGTTCAATCGACCTGATCTATGCCCGTCCCGGCCAGTCACATGATGAGTGGCAGGTGGAGCTGGAAGAAATTCTGGATTTCGGCGCGCCGCATATATCCTTGTACGAATTGACTATCGAGGAGCGAACCGCATTCGGCAAGGCGGCGGCCCGGGGCCAGATGACGCCGATGGAAGATGACGACCAGGCCGATCTGTATGAGCTGACGCAGGACGTGCTGTCGTCTGCTGGCCTGCCCGCTTATGAAGTGTCCAATCATGCCGTGTCCGAGGCGTACCAGTCCCGGCATAACAAGACATACTGGAATGGCGGGGACTGGATCGGGGTGGGTCCCGGCGCGCACGGGCGGCTCAGCGTAGGCGGCAACCGGTATGCGTCGGAAGCCGAGCGCCAGCCGGCTGCCTATATCGCGAATGTGCAGGCGCTGGCGTCGGGCTGGTCCGATGCCTCGAAACTCTATCCGATCGACAATGCGCGGGAATTGCTGGCGATGGGATTGAGGCCGGCCACCGGAATAGACCGACGTCGGATCGAAACCGTGGCCGACCGCGCCCTGCCGCAGACGAAGATCGATGTGTTCGTCGATGAAGGCTGGATGGTACAGGACGGGTCGCGGATCGCCCTTACCGCGAAAGGGCGGCTGCTGGCCGACGCGCTGACGGCGGAACTGTCACCCTGACACCGGGGTAGGGGGAAAGCGGCCCATCCGCTCCTCCCAATGGCGCCGGCAAAGGGACAAATAGGTCGCCTTCGCGATGCTGACCTGTTCGCCTTCGGTCAGGGCTTTACCGTCCGGGCCAAGCCTTACCACCATCGTGGCCTTGCGACCGCATTCGCAGATCGTCCGGATTTCGCGCAAGGAGTCGGCAATGGCCAGCAGGGCTGCCGAGCCCTGGAACAATTCGCCCCGGAAATCTGTGCGCAGGCCATAGGCCAGCACCGGCACGTTCAGATGATCTGCGATGCGGGCCAGTTGCCAGGCCTGCTCGTTGGTCAGGAACTGGGCTTCATCCACGAAAACGGCGCTGAGTGTGTGGTTGCTGATCGCGTCGCTGACGAGGGCGTACAAATCTGTCTTCTCCGTATAGAGAATGGCATCGGCGCCAATCCCGATCCGGGAAGAGATGTGCCCGTCCTCGTCATCCTTGTAGAGGGCAGAGGTCAGCAACAGGACCTCCATCCCCCGCTCACGGTAATTGTAGGCCGCCTGCAGCAGGATCGTCGATTTGCCCGCATTCATGGCGGCATAGGAAAAATAGAGCTTGGCCATGGGACCTATTCCAGAGGCTTCGCAACCCCTTCCCGGCGTGGGTCAGCGCCGCCTTCGAGGCCGTCTTCCCGCACGATGATAACGTGCAGACCGGAATTCTCGCCCTCTCGTTCTTCAACATCATAGCCCATTTCGCGCAAGGCGTCGGCGGCTTCCATACCGCCCGGAACGTCGATCTCGACCCCGACAGTGTCCCCGCGTGCGATGATGTTCGGCAGATTGATCGCTTCCTGAGCCGTCTTGCCCCATTCCAGTACGCCGACCAGAGTCTTCGAGACATAGGCCACGATGGAATTGCCGCCCGGCGAGCCGGTGACCATGAACAGATCACCGTCAGGATCGAAAACGATGGTGGGCGACATGGAGCTGCGAGGGCGTTTCAGCGGGCCGGGCGCATTGGCCACCGGTTTGGTGCCCTTGGTGGGCTCGCGCGAAAAGTCTGTCAGCTCATTGTTCAGCATGAAGCCGTGCACCATGAGGGAAGTGCCAAAGGCCGCTTCGACTGTGGCGGTCATGGAGACCGCATTGCCTTCTGCATCCACGATAGAGATATGGGTCGTGCCCGGCGCATGCTCGGTCGCGTCCTCGCCCCAGAGCGGGCGGATCGGATCACGGCCAAGCGCAACACCCGGATCGCCGGGGAAGCTCGCTGCATCGGGGGCGAAGGCTTCTTTTGCGCGAACGCGGAGATAGGCCGGGTTGATCAGATCCTTTGACGGCACCGGCACGAAGTCGGCATCGGCGACATAATGGTCCCGGTCGGCATAGGTGAGGCGCTGGGCATCGACAAAGGCCTTCAAATAGCCCTCTTCGGTCATCTCCGCCTCAGTTGTTGGCTCGAGCAGGTCGTAAAGTCCCATGATCATGTTCTGCGTCACGCCGCCGGAAGAGGGGGGCGGGGCGGAACAGATGCGGTAGCCATCCGCCCGGTCACCACACAGGGCAGGACGAATTTTCACCGAATAGGATGACAGGTCCTCAAGGCTCATATTGCCGGGCGTCGCATCACTGTTCACGGCGTCGACAATCGCCTGCGCGATTTCGCCTTCATAAAAAGCGGAAGGCCCTTCCGCCGCGATGGCTTTCAGCGTGGCCGCATAGTCCGGATTGGTCCGGTTGAAGCCTGCGGGAAGCGGTTCGCCGCCCGGATAGAAATATTCAGAGGACGTGGCCAGATCGTCCAGTCGCACCGCGCCGCGCAGGCGTGGATTTGCCAGAAGCTCGGCGAGGCGCGGCGAAACTTCAAATCCGTCTTCTGCCAGCTTGATGGCTGGCTGGAACAGGGTTTCCCAATCGAGTTTGCCCGCAGCCTCATGAGACGTCTTGTAAAGGGCAATCTGGCCGGGCACGCCGACGGCCTTGCCGGACTGCCAGGCTTCGAGGAAGCCCAGCGGCTTGCCATCCTTCATGAAATGGTCGGGCGTGGTGGAGGCGGGCGCAACTTCCCGGCCGTCGAAGACCGTGATCTCATCGCTGGCATGGTCATAATAGACCATAAACGCCCCGCCGCCGAGGCCGGAGCTTTGTGGCTCGACGAGGCCCAGTACGGAGTGCACCGCGATGGCCGCATCAATTGCTGATCCGCCCTGACGCAACATTACGAGCCCGGCCTCGACGGCCCGTGGGTCCGCTGCGGCGACCATGGCGCCCTTGGTCCAGGCCTCCTGGGTTGGCTGGTCGATTTCGGCCACACCTTCTTCGACCGATCCGGCCTGCTGGGCGGCGTCGGCCGCTCGTCTTGCCTCTTCGGTCGCATTGAACTGGCCATCGCCGCCCGGCGCGCAGGCGGAGAGTCCAATACAGGTGAGGAGAATCGGCAAACGTCTCATAAGGTGCCCCTTCAGCTTGGCGTGTGTTGCGGCAGACCTTATGAAACATCCCTCATGAGGGAAAGGTAGGGCGACAGCTTATGGCGAAACCAGGCGCAAGAAACACCATTACCGACGTGCCGGGCATAAAGGTTGGGCAGGCAGATGATGCCAGCGTCCGCACAGGGGTCAGCGTGATCGTGCCGGACGCGCCAGCGATTGCGGCGGTTGCCGTCTCCGGGGGTGGACCGGGCACGCGCGAAACGGACCTCCTGTCTGCCGGCATGCTGGTCGATGGCATCGATGCCGTCTGCCTGTCAGGCGGTAGCGCCTTTGGGCTGGCGGCTGCCGACGGTGTCGCATCCGGGCTGAAGCAGGAGGGCCGAGGCTTTGCGCTCGTCCCCCTGACCAGCGTGCCGCGGACGCCGATTGTGCCCGCGGCAATCCTCTACGACCTCGCCAATGGCGGCGATAAATCCTGGGGCGACGTCTCTCCTTATGCGGCGCTTGGTCTCACCGCTTTCCGCGCGCGCGGAACGGATGTGGCGCTTGGGCGGGCAGGCGCGGGCTATGGCGCCCGGGCAGGGGCCTTTGCCGGTGGAACGGGCTCAGCCAGTATCGTGACACATGACGGCATCACAGTCGGGGCACTTGCGGGTGTGAACTGTTTCGGATCCGCTTACATGCCCGGAACGGACGCTTTCTGGGCCTGGCCCTTCGAGGTCGATGGCGAATTCGGCGACAAGCGCCCGCCGCAAGATTATGCTGCCGACGCTGAGGACTGGGGGGCCGCCAAGGCCAATCCCGCGCTCGGCCAGAACACGACGATTGCCTGCATTGCCACTGACGTCATCCTGACGGCCAGTGAGGCCAAGCGAGTCGCGCAGATGGCCTTGTCCGGCTTCTCCCGCGCCATCCGGCCTGTCTTCGCGCCCTTCGACGGCGACGCACTTTTCGTGATGTCGTCGGGCCGGATTGCCTCGCAGGAGAAGCGTGCCATACTTGTCGCGAGGATCGGAGAATTGGCGGCCTCCACGCTTTCCCGGGCAATCGCAAGGGGCGTGTTTGAAGCCAATCGCTGACGGGGGACGACATGGGGCTGGGATGGAAAATTGGACTCGGTGCGGGGCTGTTGGCGCTCGCCACGGCCTGTGTGGTCGGCGGCGAAGATGCAGACCCGGCGGATTGGCCGGGCATGGCCTCACTACAGGCGCTGCAAGGCCGATCAGTCTATCATGAGTGCGGCGCGACCATGATTTCTCCGGAATGGGCGATCACGGCCGGACATTGCGTTGAGGGCATCCGCGTCGAGAGCAATGGGCGCGCTGCGCAGTATTTCCCCGATGCGACGGGGCGGACGATGGAGCGGTTCGGCCCTGTCGGGCTTGCCATTGGTCGCGGCTCCCTGATGGATGTTCCTTCCAGCGCCCTGTTCCCTGTGTCCGAGATTGTTGTCCACCCGGACTATGATTCCGGCAATCCTGAGCGGGGACATGATCTGGCGCTGTTGCGCATCGAAGGTCGCTGGGATGGGGAGGTCGCGCCCCTTGAGGGGCTGACGGCGGGGGCGATCGATACGACCGGATCCTATGCTGACACGCTGGTGGCCGGATATGGCAAAATCGGCGAGACCGCGCAGAGCGAAGACGGGACGAGCCGTACTGGGCGACACGTGACGGCGCCGAGCCTGATCCTGCAAGAAGGATATGTGCCGCTGGTCGACGTGGAGGACTGCCAGAAGCAGACTGCTGCCCGCATCGCGGATTATGGCCTGGAGGGCGATCTTGCCGGGGTGGCAGTCGATCCGGCGACGCAGATTTGTGCTGGCGCTGGCGGCGTGGATTCGTGCCAGGGGGACAGCGGCGGCCCTCTTATGCTCCGCAATTATGAGGACGGCCCGGTCCAGATCGGTGTGGTCAGCTGGGGGCTGGGATGTGCCCGTCCGGACAGCCCCGGAATCTATATGCGAGTCAGTGCATATTCAGGCTGGATCAGCACTGTCACGGGCATTGTGCCGGTTGCTGTAGAGCCCACTGCAGAGGAATGACAGTTCCGTGGCAAACAGGCTTGCATCCCCCGATTCCTCACTGTATGTGTCCGCCTTCATCAAGGCAGGCACCCGTAGCTCAGCTGGATAGAGCACCAGACTACGAATCTGGGGGTCGGGCGTTCGAATCGCTCCGGGTGTGCCATCTCTTCCCTTGATATGTCCCGAAAACAGACCTGATCCGCGCCGACAAAGCGCGTGGCGTATCCTGCGCTGACCGGTCTAGAATCCGGCGGCGTCGCTTTCATTCATGCTGCGATATTCGTCCCGCATGCCGATATAGAGGCTGAGGCAACAGGTCAGCAGGATCAGCGTGAAGGGCAGGGCGGCTGTGATCGTGCCCGCTTGCAATGATTGCAGCACATCCGTGCCGCCGCCATAGAGCAGGGCCGAAGCCGTCAGGCCGATCAGGCAGGCCCAGAAGACACGCTGACGGCGGGGAGAGTCGGTCTTTCCTCCGCTGGTGATCGTGTCGACGACCAATGCGCCGGAATCGGCCGAGGTCACGATGAACACGACGAGCAGGAGAATGGCCGCCGTGGACGTGATGGCAGAAAGCGGCAAATCAGCCAGCATCTGGAACAGGACAAGCGAGGCGCTGCTCATGCCCTCGCCGAGTTCGCCCTCGCCGGTCTTGAACTGGGCGATCGCTGTCTTTCCGAATGCCGTGAACCAGATGATGCCGATGGTGACAGGCGCAAACAGGACGACCGCGAAATACTCCCGGACCGTCCGGCCCTTCGAGATGCGCGCAATGAACATGCCGACGAAAGGCGACCAGGAAATCCACCAGGCCCAGTAGAAGATGGTCCAGTCGTGGAACCAGGCGATGTCGGTGCGGCGCACCCAATTGGTCAGCGCCGGTGTGTCGGTCATGTAGGCGAGCAGGTTTTCGCCCATCCCGGTGAAGATCAGGACGGTCGGACCCGCAATGATCACGAACAGCAAGAGGGCGAAGGCGATGCCCATATTGATATTGCTGAGCAGCTTTACGCCCCCATCCAGGCCGCGCAGCACGGACAGGACCGCAAGTCCGGTCATCACGGCGATAAGCAGAATCTGGATGCCTACATTCGGTTCGAAGCCGAGCAGATAGGCGAGGCCGCTGGTGGCTTGCGTTGCCCCGATCCCAATCGTCGTGGCGAGCCCGAAAACCGTCGAGACGACGGCGAACAGGTCGATGATGTGTCCCGGCCAGCCCCAGACGCGTTCTCCCAGAAGGGGATAGAAGGCCGACCTGATGCTGAGTGGCAGGCCTTTATTGTGCGCAAAGAAGCCCAGCGCGAGACCGACAATGGCATAGATGGCCCAGGGGGCGAGGCCCCAATGGAAGATGGTTGCGCTATAGGCAAGGCGTTCCGCTTCGGCCGAAAGGGGGGCGGCATCCAGCGGCATACCATACCAATCTGTGTAATAGGCCAGCGGCTCAGCCGCGCCATAGAACATGAATCCGACGCCCACGCCTGCGGCGAACAGCATGGCTACCCAGGACATGATGGTGAAATCCGGTGTCGCCGTCGGCCCGCCCAGCCGAATCTTGCCGAGCGGACTGATGGTCAGGGCGATACAGAAGAAGAAGACGAGGACAGCCGTCAGGGCGAAGAGCCAGTCCGCGCTTTGCAAGGTCCATGTGCGGGCGGCGGTCAGGTATTCAGAAGAAATGTGCGGAAACAGAAGGCTGATGCCTGAAAAGACAATGATCAGGCCCGCACTCAGGAAGAAGACCGGGTTATGAATGTTGAGCCCGGCGACTTCGATATTGTCCTGTCCGATTTCGTAGTCGGTTTCGTATACGAAAAGAGCCTCTTCATCCTCGGTGACGAGGGCAGACGGCGTGTCGGAAGTATCTGTGTCCATGCCGGGCTTCTGCCGCAAATCCGTCGATTATCAAAGCATTGATCTGAGGAAATCTGCGCGCCCGGTGTGAGAAGTGCGCTCTTGATGCAACACATTCTACGAGTTTGGCGTGCGTGACAGTTCAATGACCGGGCAAAACCTTTCTATGATCGAAATAACCTAGTAGGCCGGACGCATCGAGCAGCCATTAGTTCCGAGCTGCGCCGCAATTCCTGGCGCGCCATGGCTGGAGACGACCCAAAGGGAAGACCTATGAATAAACTCAAGTACGGAGCCTCGCTGATTGCGATGGCCGGACTCGTTGCGCCGCTTGCTCTGGCGCAGGACGCTCCGGCAGAGCCGGCAAGCGCAAAACGCCTTCAAACGGTGACCATCACCGCCACCAAGCGGACGGAAAGCGCGCAGGACGTGCCTGTTGCTGTTACGGCCCTTGGCGAACAGCAACTCCGCGAACTCGGCGTGAAGAATTTCTCCGATTATCTGGTCCAGCTGCCGGGGGTCACGGCAGGCGGATCCGGCCCCGGCCAGAACACGATCTACATTCGCGGCCTCGCCTCGACGACGCCAAACCTGACAGTTGCCGGCGTGGCCGGTCTCGCGCCGAATGTCAGCTTCTATCTGGACGAACAGCCGCTGGCCCAGCCGGGCCGGAATTTGGATGTCTATGCCGCCGATATTGAGCGCGTCGAAGTCCTGTCCGGGCCGCAAGGCACGCTGTTCGGCTCCAGCTCGCAGGCCGGTACGGTCCGCATGATCACGAACAAGCCCTCCTTCAGCGGCTTTGATGCAGGCTTCAGCGCGTCGACCTCGTTCACCGATGGCGGCGAGATGAGCAACAGCGTCGAAGCGATGATCAACGTTCCCGTCAATGACAAGCTGGCCCTGCGCGGTGTCGTCTATAATGACACCCAGGGCGGGTATATCGACAATGTCGGTGGCACGCTGTCGGTTCGGGATTCTGCCCGTTTCCGCTCCGAGGGTACCGTTCGTGCGAATGGCGTTCCAGTCAGCGCGCAGCGTGAGGGTTTCCAGGCAGGCGCGGACCTGTCCGGCGTCAACTTTGTCGACGCCAACAACAGCAATATTGTCGAAAATGACATTAATGATGTCACCTATCAGGGCTTCCGCCTGAGCGGCATGTACCAGATCAATGAAGACTGGGACCTGCTGATTACGCATGCCCAGCAGCAGATCGAATCCGACGGTGTCTTCGCTGCCGATCCGGAGCTGGATGATTACGACATTGTCCGCTTCACGCCTGAGAACATCGAAGACAAGTTCCACAACACGTCCTGGACGCTGGAAGGCCGCATCGGCGCGCTCGAAGCACTCTATACCGGTGCGTATACGGACCGCACCACAGACCAGACGGTCGACTATTCCGACTATCTCTTCGTCGGCCAGTATCTGCCTTACTATATCTGTGACTACTCGGTCACCTATCCGGCAGGTGCGCCGACCGGCAATTGCTACGCGCCGAACCTGTTCGTGAATTCGCACAGCGAGACGAAGGTGCAGACGCATGAACTGCGCTTCAACACGCCGAGCGAGAATCGCTGGCGCGCCACCTTCGGCGCCTTCTACAGCGATCTGGAACTGGCAGAGCGCAACGACTTCACCTATCCGGGCTCAACGCAAGTTGCCTACACGGATGGCACAATTGGCTTTGCGCCAAACTATCCTCTTACAAATGTGGATGCTGTCGGTCAGATCGGAAGCGTGTATCCTGGCTATTACAGTGATGCTGGCCCGTTCCCGGAAGGCGTGATCTTCCGCAATGATATCCTGCGGACCGATCAGCAGATGGGTCTGTTCGGAGAAACGACATTCGACATTTCAGACCAGTTCGCGCTTACGGTTGGCGCGCGCTATTATGATGTCGAAGTCGATCTGGAAGGCAGCGCCAACTCGTCCTTCTACAATCTGTTCACGGAAAGCGACCAGCAGGTCTTCGGAACGAACATCTCGTTCATCTATGGCCCGGACGGTCCTGCAGAAGCGCCGGACAAGGCCTCGACCGACGGCATGATCTACAAGCTGACCGGGGAATGGACGCCAACCGATGACGTCATGTTCTACGCCACGTATTCCGAAGGCTTCCGTGCCGGCCTGCTGAACCGTCCAGGCGGTGCCTCCGGCCCTGGCGGCTACACGGTGCCTTATGCGGTCGATACAGATGAAGTGAAGAATTACGAGCTCGGCTGGAAAACCGAACTGTTCGACAATTCTCTGCGCTTCAACGGATCGGCCTTCTTCGTCGACATTGAAGGCCTGCAGACAACAATCTTCGATCCATCGATCGTGAATCTGTTCTTCTCTGACAATGCGGCCAATGCCGAGATCCAAGGCCTTGAAGGCGACTTCACCTGGGCACCGGCCTCTGTTGACGGCCTGACCATTGCGGGTGCGTTCTCGTTGCTGGATACGGAAATCACCGAAGTGCTCGTTCCGACAGATGATGTCGTGGAAGGCTCCGACCTCGCCTTCGCGCCAGCCTATCAGGGCAATCTGCGTGTTCGGTATGAGTGGGACCTCGAGCAGGAAGTGGCTGGCCAGCGCCTCACCGCGCATGTCATGCCGCAGATCGTGTTCTCCGACGACTCCGTCAGCGATGTCATCGAGATCAACAAGATGGACCTTGATGGCTATGTCACCCTGGGCGGCTCGATGGGCGTCACGGGCGACAATTGGGGCGCGGAGATCTTCGCCTCGAACCTGACAAACGAGTATGCCGAGCTTAGCGGCAGCTTCGTTTATGACCGCGAACGCATCACGCCGATGCGCCCGCGAACGATCGGGATCCGCGTCTCCTACGACTACTAGGACACAGGCGCCTACTTGATACAGACACAGCGCCCTGACAGGTTCAGGGCGCTGTTTTTATTTTGACTGGAGCTTTACGCCACGCCATGACCGCCACGGCCGATCCGGACCTCGCCCTTCGGGACGCGCAAAAAACCATTCAGGCAGGCGACTTCGCTGCCGCAGCGCGGATCACCGATACAATTCTGGCTGGCGATCCCACTCACAAGGATGCGCTTTATATGGCGGCGGTCTGCGCGCGCTATGAAGGCCGCAGCGCCGACGCCCTTGCGCATCTTGCAACCCTGAAGGCGGTATCCCCGGATTTCGGCCGGGCCTATCAGGAAGAAGGTCACCTCAAGCGGAAGCTCGGCGATATGTCCGGTGCCATCGGCGCATATGAGCGCGCAACACGCTACAATCCGGCGCTCATTGCCAGCTGGTCTGCGCTGGGCGACTTGTACCAGCAGGCAGGTAATGAAGACGCGGCCAGCAATGCCCGTGCGCAGGCTGAGCGAGTGCGCGCTCTCCCGCGTGACCTGCAAGCCGTGACTAATCATATTCATGAAGGCCGCGTTTTTCGCGCCGAAGAAATCGCCCGCGCCTTCCTGCAGCGCCACCCGACGCATGTGGAGGGCATGCGCTTGCTGGCCGATATCGGTTCTCGTCTCGGTGTGCAGGAAGATGCAGACTTCCTGCTGGAAAGTGCCGTCGATCTCGACCCCGACAATATCCAGCTCCGGCTCGACTATATCCAGGTGCTGCGCAAGCGGCAGAAATTTTCCGAAGCCTTGGAGCAGGCCAAAGTGCTGATGGCGCGCGACCCGGACAATCCCTTGTTCCAGTCGCATTTTGCCATCGAAAGCATGCAGGCGGGCGATTATGAAACGGCGCTGGAGTATTTTGAACGCGTTCTCGAGCAAATTCCGAACGACCCAGCGACGCTTGTCTCACGGGGACATGCCCTGAAGACCTATGGGCGTACAGAGGATGCCATCGCCTCCTATCAGGCTGCAACCGAGATTGCGCCGGGGCAGGGGGATGCCTGGTATGGTCTCGCAAATCTGAAGACCTATACCTTCGGCGATGATGAACTTTCCCGGCTCGAGGCCCAGTTCGCGGCGCCGGACATTGACCACATGTCCCGCATCCACATCGCCTTTGCCCTTGGCAAGGCGCAGGAAGATCGCGGCAATCATGACGCCGCCTTTACGGCCTATGCACAAGGCAATGCGCTGAAGCACCAGACGGTGCGCTACACGACCGAGCAGATGCATGCCGAGTTTGACGCGCAGAAAGCCATCTGCACGGCCGATCTTTTCGAGGCCCAGGGCGGGAAAGGGTGCGCCGCACCGGACCCGATCTTCATTCTCGGTCTGCCGCGCGCCGGCTCAACCCTGATCGAGCAGATTCTTGCCTCGCACCCGGACGTGGACGGAACGCTGGAGCTGCCCAACATCCTGTCGCTCGCTCATCGTCTGCGCGGCCGCAAGCAGCTGACGGATCGGGAACGCTATCCCCGCATCCTGCATGAACTGCCAGCGGAGGACTTGAAGGCGCTTGGCGAGGAATATATCGAAACGACGCGCATCCATCGTCAGGGCGCGGCCTTCTTCACCGACAAGATGCCGAATAATTTCCGGCATATCGGCCTGATCCATCTGATCCTGCCAAATGCCAGGATCATCGACGCCCGGCGCAACCCGATGGATTGCTGCTGGTCCGGCTTCAAACAGCTGTTCGCCGAGGGCCAGGAATTCACCTACAGCCTCGACGATATCGGCAATTATTATCGCGGCTATGTCGACCTGATGGCGCATTGGGACAGCGTCCTGCCGGAGGGGCGCATCCTGCGGGTCCAGCATGAGGATGTGTTGGACAATCTGGAGGGGCAGGTACGGCGTATCCTCGACTATTGCGGCCTGCCTTTCGACCGGGCCTGTGTCGACTTTCACAAGACTGATCGGGCTGTGCGCACGGCGAGCTCCGAACAGGTACGCCGCCCGATCAACAAGAGCGGACTTGAACAATGGCGCCCCTATGAGGCACACCTTCAACCTCTGAAAGCCGCGCTGGGGCCAGACCTCGCGCCTGAATAGGGTTTCTCATGTGAGCACACGGTCCGATGATGCCTTGATTGCCTTGCGCAAGATCCAGCGCATGACCGAACTCGCCTCCAAACGCCTTGCCCAGACCGCCGGGCTGACCCCGTCGCAATTGACGGTATTGCGGATGCTGGACGAGCAGGGGGAGATCTCCGCCGGCCATGTGGCGGAGGGAACTCAGCTCAAGCACGCCACGATCACCAGCCTCGTCGACAAACTGGAAGCGCGCGGCCTGATTGCCCGACGCCGCTGTGACACGGATCGCCGCCGGGTCTGGCTGAACCTCTTGCCTGAGGGAAAGGAGGCGCTGTCCGTCGCGCCGGACCCGCTGCACGAGACCTTTGCAGTGCGTTTCGACACGCTGCCAGACTGGGAACAAGCCATGCTCGTTGCCGCCCTCGAACGCGCCGCGGGCCTCCTCGACGCCGAAGCGCTTGATGCCGCACCATATCTGGATGTGGGGGAATTGGGCTGATCGAGGCACGTAGGTGCAAACAATTGATCGGGAATTATGACGCACCGCGGGGGCGATAGTTGGAACCTTCGGATCGGACGCATGAAGCAACCAGCCGACTAATTCCAATTCATAGCCAAACTGTCAGTTGACGATCATGTGCCTTATCACGGCGGGCCTTCCTGTTCGTCGCAATGAGGCTGAAGACAACACCAACTTCACCTCAGGCTTTCCTTCAGAAAGACGCGCATACTTTCCGGCGCGCGACCAAGGATCTTGCCAAGCGTCGGATCAACTGTTTCGAATTCGCCAGCTCGTGCTGCACGATAGTATCCGAGCATGACCGCTATGGAGCCTTCGGGAACGTTGCCCCTTTGGGCATTCGCTTCCATCTCCTCCTCGCTAATGAATGTTCGGGAAATTGATTTGCCTGTGATCACACTCGCCAAGCGTGCAAGATCGGCAAGGTCCAGCGCCTCGCTGCCGGTGAGCGGCGGCGTCGGGCCGTCGATCACTTCGACCCCTGCCAGAAGGGCGGCGTCGATGGCGGCCAAATCGTCATGAGTTGTCCAGGCGACTTTGCCGTCCTGTGGCGCAGCAATTGTCCCTGCTTCCCAGCCACGGGCATTCATCATGAGCGCGCTGGCCGCGTAGAATCCGTGGCGCATTGCTGTCCAGGCGAGGCCCGATTCCGCCAACATCGCCTCCGTGGCGGCGTGGTCCCGGCCCGGCGAGAAGTGAGAACTTGCGCAACTAGATACTTGGCTGGTGTAGAGAACCCTTTTGACTCCAATCTCACACGCTACGGCCACCGCCGCAGCGTGCTGCTTCAGCGGATCCCTGCCCGTCGCAGCTGCGTTGGAGGAAACAAGCAGCAGGCGTTCCGCCCCCTCCCAGGCATGAACCAGGCTCTCGGGATCGTCGTAATCCCCCCGACGCACCCGGACGCCAAGCCCTGAAAGATCCGCCACTCTCGCAGGATCGCGGACGCTGACGCCAATGCGTTCGGCGGGTGTGTGAAGTAGCAGATTGTCGATGATCTTGCGGCCAAGTTGGCCGGAGGCACCTGTAACGATCAACACGAATTGGTCTCCTCAAGCTGTCTGTCGGGGCGAGCTACGCCACCTGATTGTGGGGTTGGAATCTAGACTGACTGTTCCCCCAACCTTTGATAATCCGCAAAATTTGGAATAAGTTGTTCGTCATGAAGAACAATGTTCCGCCGAATGATCTCAGGGTGTTTCTAGCGGTTCTCGACGAAGGCGGCTTCCGAGCGGCGGCCAAACGTCTCGGCGTCGCGCCTTCGAAGGTCAGCACCACAGTCTCGCGGATCGAAGCCAAACTCGGTGCGCCGCTTCTTGTGCGCACAACGCGTAGCGTCCGAGCCACTGAACAGGGCCGTGCTTTGGCCGACCGCATTGCTCCACTGTTGGCGGAGGTGGACCAGGCCTGTATGGAAACGGCGAGTTCCACAGGCCGGGTAAGGGGTCGGTTGAAGCTGAACGTTCCCGGCGCCGTCATGCCGGATATCCTGCCGCCTCTTCTTACAAAATTTCAGCTCAAACACCCTGAGGTGGAGGTCGAGATCGTGGTCGAGAACGATCTGGTCGATATCGTCGCGTCGGGATGCGACGCAGGCATCCGATATGGCGCCTCTTTGGAAAAGGACATGGTCTCCATTCCCATCGGCCCGCGCGTCCAGCAGATCGCGCTGGCGGCGGCGCCTGCCTATCTGGAGGAGCGAGGCTGCCCGCAGAGCCCTGGTGAGCTGACACTTCACGACGCGATCCGTTATCGGTTTCATGGTGGACCACTCCTGCCATGGACGCTGAAAAACGGGGATGAGACGATCAGGGTGGAACCGGTCACGCGGCTTACGATCAGCGTGAACGCCATGAACACCGGGCTGAGTTATGCCCGGGCCGGATTAGGCATTATCGGGATGTTCGGCAATTGGCTTGAAGATGACTTTGCGGCTGGAACCCTTGTTCCGGTCCTCGCAGATTGCTGGCGCGATCAAGAGGGGCCGCGCCTATACTATCCTGACCGCCTCACACCCACCCCTTTGCGGGCCTTCATTGAGGTTTGCCGCACCACTTGAGTTCAAATCGTGTTCGATCAGAAACGAGACTGACCCGAAGCTCTTTGAATGATTTTTACTTTTTGGGAGAATGGCGCACCCAAGAGGATTCGAACCTCTGACCTCTGCCTTCAGAGGGCAGAGGACTAACATTTCCTAACATTTCTCTATGCGGTCAAACTTGATAAAACCTGAGAAAAATCAATAAATCAAACGCCTCGGCATTCCTTGAGATTTCTTGCGTTTCCCTAGGGCGTGGTTACTATGTGGTTATTCGTTATCGGGGGTAACCACCATGTCCAAGCGTCTTTCCCTTTCAGTCGTGAACGGGGCGAAGCCGAAAGATAAAGACTATTTTCTATGGGATGCTGACCTGAAGGGCTTCGGGCTGAAGGTGTGCGCAGGCGGGCGCAAGAGCTATGTCTGTAAATACAGAGCGGGAACAGGTCGGAGCGCTCCTACGCGCCGCATGACTATTGGCGCGCACGGTTCGCCCTGGACGCCCGATGCGGCCCGCAAAGAGGCGGCGAAGATACTTGGTCAGGTCGCTCAGGGGGCGGATCCGGCTAAGACTAAGCAGGCGGACAAGACCGTACTAACCGTTTCAGAACTTTGCGACCGGTATCTTCAGGTCGGAGTTGGGACGAAGAAGGCTTCGACGCTCGCGACGGACAGGGGACGGATCGAACGGCATATTAAGCCGCTGCTTGGCAATCGCCGTATTACAGACGTCACGCGGGCAGATGTTTCCCAATTCATGATAAACGTTGCGGAAGGGAGAACCGCTGTCGATGTAAAGACGGGGAATCGTGGTCGAGCCATTGTCAGGGGCGGAAAGGGGACTGCTACTCGTACCGTGGGGCTTCTAGGGGGGATTTTTACTTATGCGGTCGAGGCTTCTTGGCTTCAGCAAAATCCCGTCAAAGGTGTGAAGCGCTTTCGTGACAACCGCAATGAGCGGTTTTTGGATGCGGACGAGTTAGCGAGGCTAGGCGAGGCCCTGTGCAAGGCTGAGGCCAACGGGGAAAATTCCTATGCACTCGCTATTATACGGTTGCTGATACTTACAGGTGCGCGGAAGGGCGAAATTGAGCGACTACGCAAGGATGAGATTGACCGCCAGTTTCAGTTTTTGCGGTTGGGAGACTCTAAAACGGGTCAGAAGCTCATTGTTCTGAGCGAGCCTGCTTTGGCGATTTTGGACGGTGTGCTTCAGGATACTACGTCGGATTATCTATTTCCTTCCACCAGAGCGAATGGCTGGTATCAAGGAACGCCGAAGGTTTGGAACCGGCTGCGTGTGTCAGCCGGACTGGACGGTGTGCGTCTTCATGACCTTCGGCATAGCTTTGCTAGTATTGCAATTTCGAACGGCACGAGTCTGCAGCTTATAGGGGCGTTGCTGGGACACGGTAACCACGCGACCACCGCGAGGTATGCCCACTTGACGACAAGCGCAATCAAGTCGGCTTCGGACGCAGTAAGTGCGCAGCTTGTGCAATTCCTTTCGAGTTCGGCAAGCGACCATTAGGAGAAAAGGCCATGGAAGACGGCAAAGCTGAAAACAGGCGCGCACCTCCCCTCTACGATATGCTGCGAGAGGATCTAGATGAGTACATGAAAAGCGACGAGCGCATCTCAGACATGGTCTACCCTTTTGCGGCGGTAGGTACGCTTTCCGACTATTTGAAGATACGGGAAAAGAAGTCTCATGCCGACTTCCCAGCCTATGCCGTGGTGTACGATCCATACGAATGGATCATGCTGCTCGACGATGTTTCGTATATCGGAGTGGACGAGCGAGAATTTTTCAGAGCCATGCAAGGCGATGCTGAAGCAGCTGATTCGGTTTCAGTGGTGCTCCTTAAGCGAGTGAAAGAGTACGATGAAACAAAGGACCAATCGGCTCCAATTCGTCGACATATCACGAAGAGTCGTGCGCTTATCAATTACGTCATTGCCGCAATAAACGAGTCTTGCTTTCAGCATGGGGTGCTGCCACCGCCATCCTTAACATACCTTATCTCTCTTCAGTTGTGCGGAAGTCGCAGCAGGGGGCGGGAGAAGGCGTCGATGTACCAATTAGCCAGAGATGTACATGAATCGTTTTTCGATATTCAGGGCAATGCCAGAAAAGATGCGCCTTCGATGAGACAAGTCGCCAAAAATGCTGGTGTGGCGCCTAGCACTATTAGTCGGCGATGGTATGAAATTTGTAGAGCTATGGACCTTTGGGCACTGGCGGCAAGTCCACCTGAAGAGTGGAATGAACCCGAAATTCCGCATGACCCAGACTTTCCAGGCCGTCAATGGTAAAGAGTGTTGCGCAGAAAAAGATTTGCGCAACACTCCAAAGACAGCACAATCTCCCGATAAGCCGAGAAATTATCCGACTTGAAAGGAGTAGTACTGATGAAACTGGAAATCATTGATACTGAGGAACTTGCCCGGCGAACCGGGACGGGCGCAACCACGTGGGCGAAGCGGCGAATGCTTGGTCATCCGCATACCCCACCCTTTGTGAAGCTTGGTCGGTCGGTGCGTTATCGATGGGGCGATGTGGAAGCGTGGCTCGAAAGCCGCCAGCGCTACAGTACATCTGAGGTGGCATAATGAGCTGTCGCGATGAAAAGCGGCTCCGGAGCGGACTGGTACTCCGCCACCGGAGCCTTTCGAAATATTTCCCCGACATAGGAGAACGTTCGATGAGAACGAAAGTAAAGCGCTATGGGCGCGGACGCAACCGCTTTGAATTGCCATTGCTTGATTGGGCAGACCGCCGCCGCAGGCGAGAACCGGCCCGCAGCTTTGCCGCCAGAGAAATGCAGCGGCGGGGGGCTTATTCCCCCGCAACGGCAACCCTGATTGCCCGTCTTGCTGGCCTCCATGTGGAGGACGACTGACATGGCGAGATATCAGATTGTAGGCGCAGCGGGTGTTCTCGAAGTTGAGGTTCATGGTCGCCTTGAGTGGGGGCTGTTGCAGCTCGCTGAGGCAGGGGCGCGAGGTTGTACACCTATCGACAACCCAGCGCCGCGCTGGAGCGGATATGTACACGCGTTGCGAGAGCTCGGCGTGGATATAGAGACGGTGATCGAACGTCACTCAGGGCCATTTCCTGGCAATCATGCGCGTTACGTTCTTCATGGTCTGCTTACACGTCCGGCGGATAGCAATGCCGCGTAAAAGAGGCCGCAAAGGTATCAACGCAACAGGCCGCACAAAGGGGGATGGCCAGTTTCTGGCCATCCCTTACTTGATGGCGCACAGCGAGGCATTCCGCTCTCTCAGCGGCCCGGCGCTGAAGGTGTGGATTGAACTACGAACCCAGTTCAACGGCCACAATAACGGTCAGGTGTCGCTGAGCTTCCAACGCGCGGCTGACTTGCTGGGAATGAGCAAGTCAACTGTTGGCAGGGCATTCAAGGAACTGGAGGAGAAGGGGTTTGCGAAACTACGGAAGCGGGGTCAGTGGTATGGTCGCCTGGCGTCAGAGTATACGCTGACAGATGTACCCTATTGCGGACACCCAGCCAGCCGTGACTGGCAGAAATGGCGCGCGGAATCGAAAAACAAGACGTCGGTACCGAGTAGGCACCGTCACAGAAGAAGCGGCCCATCTGAGTACCGACAGAATGAAACATCGTGCCGCTCCGGTACCCGTCGCGGCGGTTTCAAGGTGATCGACGGTTCCGGATGAGTACCGCCTTTATACCCATACGGGTGGCCTAAGCCGCCCTTGTTAGGAGAGCAGCGTGACTGAACAGGCAATGCAGAAAACGGATCTGCAGGAAGAGGATGTGCTGGGCGGGCTGAGCGATGCAGAACGAGGATTTGCATTGGAGCTAGCGGTAGCTAAGAGCGCACGCCCTGAACCGCCTACTCTATCTTTGACACGCGAGGACGACAGGCTTGTGATTGGATACGGGGGTGCGGATGTGGACGCCTCAATTTTGCGTCTCCATTCTGTCACGGGCCTGAAGCATCATGGCGCGGTAACCTTCCTGCTCCAGCAGCTTATCAAGCTGTATGATGTGGATACCAGTGGTCTGGATGCGACCCGTTTGAACCGCGCTCTCGCGATGTTGGACGAGTTGGCTCCAAAGACCGGTGCTGAAGCGATGCTGGCGGCGCAGATGGTCGCGATCCACGAGACCGCGATGAACTGCATGGCGCGCGCTACCTTGTCAGGGCAGACTTTCGAGGGGCGCGAACTGAACCTGAAATTCTCTGCAAAGCTGACGCGCGCCTACGGTCAACATATGGCCACTTTGGAAAAGTCACGCAGGGGCGGGCAGCAGAAAGTGACTGTCGAGCATGTCCACGTGCATGATGGTGGTCAGGCGATTGTGGGGAATGTCGACACCACCACTTAAATTCTCACTCTTCGATCGACGTGACAGCGCATCCATCCCCAATCTTTGTCGGCTCCCAATTCGCCGCAGTCGCTTGCATTGCGATGCGGCGATCGGTTGATAATACCTGTTCCAGTTTTTGCTTGTGTCGAATCTGGGAAGGACGGTCGGATAGACCGGGCAAGAGCGGTTGGTCATACGAGGAAAGGGATATTAGCGACCAAAAATAAGCTTTGTCGTAGTCGGGGGCTGCGCCAACGCCCGAGGCAAATAGTGCGGATGCGGTGATTTGAGCGTCTACGAGCCCCTGATCAGCAGCTCGTGTTATCCAGATGAGCGCCTTAGACTCATTCTGTATCAAGCCTGGCGCTCCGTTTAAATGGACCAAACCTAGTTGAAGTTGCGCGACCGGCAGCCCTCGGTTCGCGGCAATCTGTAGTACGTCCACGAAGAACTGAGCCCTTTCTTCAACGGACAACGAGTCTGCCAATTGAGCCGCTTTAGGAGACAGCTCTGTCACGTATTCTGGCTCGAACAAAGCTGCGGACATAACGAAGAGCTCGTTCGGGGTGTAGGAGCACGCAAACTTCTTATCAAACCGAGTGCCCGAGTCTGGTGGGATCGTTTTGTCTGGATATGCTGGTAAAACTGCTGAGCTCACGCAAAGCAACATAAGTGTGATGAACTGCAAAATGTGGTTCGGTTTAGGCATTCTTTGTCCCCGTTGCGACAACAGTATCGGCATATCTGTCGATGCACAGGGGAGGCTTGCAAAAAATGTGAGAAACAACCCCATGCGTTGTGGGAACGGAGTTTGAGATATGCCAGACGTTAAAGCGTCGTGCGGAGCTAAGACACGTGCGGGTGGTCGCTGCAAAAGCCGACCAATGAAGAACGGGCGTTGCCGGATGCATGGGGGAACGAGTCCTGGTGCGCCGAAGGGGAACAGAAACGCATGGAAGCACGGCAAGTACTCCGCTTGGGCTCAGGCTGTGAAATGTCTAGTCAGAGCGAATCAATCGCTCGATTAGGGGGGCAGATATTTAGGCTATAGATTTAGCCGCCGAGCTCGAAACAGCGTGCTGAAAGTAAAAAAACAGCCGTGTTTCGATCCGATGTAGTGCCAATCGTCGCCCCGTACAAAACGTCCTCGATCAATTGGATGCTGCCGCCTAGTGCGTTGGAATAGGAGTCAAAAAGCCCCCAATAAGTTGTAGCTCCTTCTCCCCCATTTAGCCGAGGGGAAGTGGTCAGTACTCTTCCAAAGCCGTCGTTCGCTTGGCATGGCATCATCTTAGAGTTTGTGCAATTCGCCAAGCGTACCTTCAACGATTTTGGGGCATTCGTCCAAACGCCGGACTCTCCATCAAACTGTGACCAATGAGCGCTTTCAACTACGCAGCCATAGTCTGTGTCTTCAGCCAGCTGCCACGCGGATGCTCCAGTTGGTAGGTGGACTGCAGCAATGACGGCAATTGCAATAAACTTGGAGACATTATTGGTCATGGTTTGCGGATCTGTATATAATTACTGTGTCGGTCGACTTGCCAGTCCATCGGCATGCCCGTCCCAATAGCCCGCTACGAAAGGTTCAGTGTTTACCCCATCCGTTAGCTTGTTTTTCAGCCCATCCTGAAAGCCCATTTGATAACCAGAGTTGTACTGACTAACGCACGCTTGGATTTTGCTGGATGACATTTGCTCGCAAGCGTCGAGGCATCCGCCGATACAGTTATTAGGTATCGAGGACGGGGTGCACCCGGCTATGAGGGTGGTGGCCAACAAGATTGCGCGTGCTGTCATCGCCAACAAGCCTCAGTATCAGACGAAATCACATTAATCTGAGGTTGAAGGACGGCTCTGCCTTGGTCAACCAAAATCCGGCCCGTTTCCATCGAGCGCGGGCGAGCGTGGTTACTATGTGGTTACTTGCATATTGAGGTTAAATTTTCAGGGGTCGCTAAGGCCTTGAAAAAATTGGCGCACCCAAGAGGATTCGAACCTCTGACCTCTGCCTTCGGAGGGCAGCGCTCTATCCAGCTGAGCTATGGGTGCAAACCGAAGCCGGTGAATACGGCAAGCTGCGGCCGAGTGCAACGCCGGAATGCGGTTTGCGCGGCGCTCGGCGCTTGCACGTGGGTCCGATTGGGATAGGTCTGGAACAGACATAATTTCAGGAGTCAGAGATGCGGAAGTTTTCCACTGTCATGACAGGGGCAGCGATGGCGCTGTTGCTCGGCGTTGCGGCCTGTGGGCCTGATGAAGGGGCCGATAAGCCAATCTCGCGAGACGAAAGCGCCGACCGCGCCGCGCAGCTGGAAGCCCAGAAAGCCGCCTATGAAGACGCCCTGGCTGAAGCCGAGGCGTCGCGCGGGGCAGGAGAGCCCGCGCTCTGGACGCTCAGTGACGAAGACACGACGCTCTATATTTTCGGCACGGTGCACTTGCTCCGCCCGGATCTGGACTGGCGCACTGACGAGATGGATTCCGCCTTCGCCGAGGCCGACACGATTGTCTTCGAGGCGGATGTGACGAGCCAGGCGGCCGCCTCCGAAATGATGAAATTCATTTCGACCGAAGGCATGCTGGAAGGCGGCCAGCAATTGTCGAGCCTGCTCAGCGAGCTGGAGCGCGCCGAATTGCAGAAAGCGCTGGACCATGTCGGCCTGCCGCTCGGCGCGATAGAGCCGTTCCGGCCCTGGTGGGCGGCGGTCAATCTGTCCGTGCTGCAGATCAAGAAAGAGGGCTTCGATCCGAATTCCGGCGTCGAGACGGTACTGGGCGCTGAGGCGCGCGCGGCGGGCAAGTCATTTGCCTATCTGGAGACGATTGATGAGCAGCTTGGCCGGCTTGCCAACATGCCGACCGACGTTCAGGTGGATTTTCTGGTCAGCTCTGCGGAGTCGATCGAGGAGGGCGGCGACGTGCTCGACACGCTGGTCTCCGAATGGGTCGATGGCGACGTGCACGGCATCGGCCTGCTCATGTCCAATCCGGACATGATGGGCTCAGACGAGGTTTATGAGGCGTTGTTGAAATCGCGCAACGAGGTTTGGGTCGGAAAGATCGAAGCCATGCTGGATGAACCCGGCACGCGGTTGATCGCGGTGGGCGCCGGCCATCTGGCGGGTGAAGACAGCGTCATCGAGATGCTGGAAGCCAAAGGATATGAGGTCGAGGGCCCCTAGGCGCTCAAGTGTCGGCGGATCGCCGGAGCGCCAGCAGGGCCTGTTCGAGGATTTCCGCGCTGGCGCAGCAGACGATCTGGCCGCCGAGCTTTGGCGGATTGCCGCGCCAGTCGGTCGCGAGGCCGCCTGCGCCGCGTACCACCGGGATCAGCGCTGCGACGTCCCATGCCTTCAGGCTGCTTTCCGCCACTAGATCGATCGTGCCGGCGGCAAGCCGGGCATAGGCATAGGCATCCAGGCCATAGCGGCTGATCCGGGCGGTGGCACGCAAATGCGTCCAGGCGCCCTGTTCGGCCGGGTTCAGGATGAATGGATCCGTCGTGGAGATGACCGCTTCGCGCAAGTCGCGGCAATCAGACACCCGGATCGGGGTTTGCTCGCCCGCATGCTGAAGAGCTGCGCCGCCCGGCCAGCCGAGATAACGCTCGTCCAGCACCGGCTGGTCAATGATGCCGATGAGGGGCGTGCCGGCGTTGTCACACAAGGCGATCAGCGTCGTCCAGCTCGGCAGCCCGCCCACGAAGGCGCGCGTGCCATCAATCGGGTCGAGCAGCCAGGTGAACCCGTTCTTCGAGGGTTTAGCGGGAAATTCCTCGCCGATGATGCCATGATCAGGCCGCTCCGCCTCGATCAGGGCGCGCATGGCGGTTTCGGCGCCCGTATCGGCGGCCGTGACCGGGTCAAACATGGCTTGGGCAGTCGTGATCTTGTTGTCGACCGCATCCAGCGCACGAAAATGCGGCCGGATGGCTGTCCAGGCCGCATCTGCGAGACGGCCTGCGAAGGCCAGCTCATCTTCAAGGGAGAAGGAATTTGTCATCCGGGCAGGGCTTGCCCCGCCCGGCAGAGGTCGTCAAGCGACGCCTGTACTGCTCGTGTCGCCTTCCAGCGCCTTGGCCAGTTCCAGCAGGCGTTTGCGCGGGCGTTCGCCGAGGCGGTAATAGGCGCGGACCAGTTCCAGCGTCTCTTTCTGTGAGAGAATGTCGCCTTCCATGCGTTCGGCATCATTGGCGGCGTCCGGAGCGTCAGCAGCGGGAATGCCATCAAAGAAATACTGCACCGATACGTTCATGGCCTTGGCCAATTCGTAGAGGCGGGATGCCGTAATGCGGTTCGCGCCGCATTCGTATTTCTGGATCTGTTGGAAACGCACACCCACCTGACTCGCAAGGTCCTGCTGGGTCATGCCAAGCAGTCGGCGGCGGCGGCGAAGGCGTTTGCCCACGTGCAGGTCTGTTTCATCAGCCATGTTCAGCTCCTTGCGTATGGGACCGGTATCAGTCCCAAAACGGGATGTTCGGACTGGTCCTACGCAAACGGCGTGCCGATAAGCAGATTTGCCTAAAATTTGGGCTGGATTTCGAAAATGCAGACTTTTACGGATTCAACTGTTGCGTTTTGTGCGCCGCAACATAAATCTGGTCATGCACTCCGGTGCAGACGCCTCTGGCGTTTCCTCCCTTTGACCTTGGCCGCGCTCTCGTAGCGCGGCCTTTTTTTTGAAAACAAGGCATTGGGGCAGGTGCGGGGTCAGTCAGGTCAGCGTTGGCCGATCTGGCCTGCCACTGAGAGGATCTCGTCGACAATACCGGCGAGGGTCTGCTGCAACTGCTCAAAGCCCGAATTCGTCGCCACGGCGTGCTCGTCCATATAGAGGCCGCGATTGATCTCGATCTGGACAGCGTGGAAGTCGCGTTTGGGCCGGCCATAGCGGCGTGTCGTATACCCGCCGGCATAGGGGGCATTGCGGGCCACGCTGAACCCGTGCGCCCGGAATGCCCGCTCAATCCGTCCGGTCAGGCGGGGATCACAGCTGGAACCGAACCGGTCTCCCAGCACGATGTCTGCCAGATTTCGCCGTCCGGGCTGGACGCTGGGCATGGAGTGACAGTCGATCAGGAAAGCGCGGCCATGGCGTTCCTTCAGGCTGCCGAGTTCTGTCGCCAGGCATTGATGGTAGAGGTCGTGGATGCCGGACAGGCGCGCTTCGCCTTCCGCGCGGGTGAGGCGGCGACCATAGATGGTTTCTCCCCGGGCCGCGACGCGGGGCAGGCAGCCCAGCCCGGCGTCGACCCGGGCGGTGGGCATGCCGCATGGGCGAGGGACGCCGTCGCTGAACATGTCCGGGTCCAGTTCCCTTGGGTCCCGGTTGAGGTCTGCGACCGTGCGGGCGTATTTCGCCGCAACAAGGATGCCGCCCTTGTGAGGGACTGCGCGAAACAGCTCATCTACAAACGCATCTTCCGTCCGGCGAACGGTCTCGAGGGGCACACAGAGGGCCTCGCGCATGTCACCCGGATAGAGGCTGCCGGAATGCGGCGAGGCAAAAACGACCGGCGCAGACATTTTTTCCGGTATTTGCAGCAGATAGGGGATTTCATAGCCCACCGTTGCCGACGCGCCCTCCGCCAGAATGGGCGACCGCTCAAAATGTTCAGGCCTGTCAAGAAATTGGGGGGCGTCTGTCATCCACTACATCGTTTCTCTGTTTGCCTGAAGGTCAAGCCTTTTCGCCGATCAACGGGCAGTTGGGGCGCAAATTTACGGCTTTGGCGGGGTGCGTATTCACGCCTGATTTACCGAACTAGGTCTTTATGCTTAGGGTTCTACCGAGAAGAGGGCTTTCCGCGTGACCAAGATATTGCTGGCCGAAGATGATGACTCCATGCGCATGTTCCTGGCCGCCGCCCTGCGCCGCGCCGGGCACGAAATCCAGGACTATGCCGACGGTGAAAGTGCCCTGTCTGCGCTCGAACGGGAAGTCTTCGACCTGCTGCTGACAGATATCGTCATGCCGGGCCTGGATGGCATCGAACTCGCGCGTCGCGGCGCCGAACTGGACCCGGCCATGAAGATCGTCTTCATCACGGGATTTGCGGCCGTGGCACTGTCCTCCGGGGCGCCGACCCCTGCTGGCGCCAAGGTGCTGTCAAAGCCGTTCCATCTTCGCGAGATCGTCGACGAAGTCGACAAGGTGATGGCGGCCTGATGGGGGAGGGCTCTGACATTGAGCCTCCCAAGCTGCTGAAATCCATATCCCATGATGCTGGCCGGCATTTCTTCGATGCGCCGGCAGCCATGAGCCTCGACGACTGCATTCTGCGCCTTTCCACCCTCGAGGGTCTGAGCATCGTTTCCCTGACCCCATCGGAACTCGGCCACTGGTTTTCATTCCAGTTGGAAGAGCATGCATTTTCCGCAAATGACCCGTTTGGGGAGGTCTGGTTTTTCGCTGAAGATCCCGAAACGCCGGAGCCAATACTGCAGAAAATTGCCCTCTGCGTCGTTACACCGCCAAACCCGTCTTGACGGCGCGCGCCGAATTATCCATTACCCCTGCTTCCGAATGGATCGGGCGGTTAGCTCAGTGGTAGAGCACTACGTTGACATCGTAGGGGTCACAAGTTCGAACCTTGTACCGCCCACCATTCCGAAGTCTTCCGAAACCTCCTGAAACCTGCCGCGTTGTTTTAAAAAATGACGGGATGTTTCCATGATTGATCCAGATTTGCCGGACGCCGATATGTTTGTCGTCTATTACACAGGCGGGAAAATGCTGCAGGCCTCCAATATCTCTCTGATGACCCGGAAGCTGGATGAGCGCTTGTTTCTTGTTTCGACGCCGGAGACGCAGTCCAGACTTTACCACCATGTCAAACGCCTGGCCCAGCCAGATGCCCTGTTCGTCGGTCGCCTGGACTCCTTGCCGAAATTCAAAGGCATGGAAGAAGGCACCACGAAATGGGTCCGCCGTGTAATGGACGCATAAAAAAGGAAGGCGACCTGGCCGCCTTCCTTCATGTTCGTTTCAATTCCAGGGCAGGGGCCTTGCCCTAGCCGTCAAGGTCAACCATCGGTTCGCGATCCCAATGGCGGAGCTTGCCGAGCGTCTTCACGAAACCAGATACATCTCCGGTCTTGCTGAGTGCAATACAGCCCTCATCCTTTGCTTCCCAGACGCTGGCCTTCTCCATGAGAGGCTGGGCCGTTTCGACATAGCCGATGAATTTGCAATGTGCGAACGCGTCCGCCACGAAATCCCGGCTGGGGGCGTCGTTCTTGACCATGTCTGCCCCCTCCTCGGAGATCAGCAGGGCGACGGCATCGAAGAGGACTGATGGACCACCATCGATCTTTTCGTCGGCCTCCATATGCGATCCGTCACTGAGTGTGATGCCGCCCACTTTCGGGCTGATCAGCATCGTCATTCCGCCTGCCGAGCTGACTTCTTCCTTCAGCGCGTTCAGAAGGTCTGCATCCGCGCCGTCGGTGGCAAAGATCCCCAGCTTGCGGCCAGCGAAACTGTCCGGCGCATTCTTCAGGATGCTCAGGGGATCGGAGGCAGGTAGGTCCGTGATGGGCGGGCTCGCCGGGTCAGCTGCGGGCGGCATGTCGGTCACGCCGAGGCCATCCGCCACTTTCTTCGCCAGATCCTCATCGATGTTCAGCAGGTGAGACAGCATGCGAAGACGGATTTCCATCTTCTGAACCTTGCTGAGTTCGAAGGTCAGGGCATCTGCCATGTGCTTTTGCTCGACCTTGGTCTGGCTGACATAGAATTGGCGGGCCTGGCTGTAATGATCGGCGAAAGATTCCGGGCGCAGGCGTGTCTTTTCTCCGCCGACGGGCTCGGCATAGGACCGATATCCCCTGGCCGGATCTTCGCGCGGTCCGCCTTCTTCCGGTCCCCAGCTGTTGGGCTCGTAATTGGCGCGGCCCTTGGGGTTCTCCATCGCCATATGGCCATCCTGCTGGAAGTGGCGCATCGGGCATTGCGGACGGTTGATCGGGATATGCGTGAAGTTCGGACCGCCAAGACGCTTCAACTGGGTGTCTAGATAGGAAAAGTTGCGGCCCTGTAGCAGCGGGTCGGCCGTAAAGTCGACGCCGGGCACAATGTTCTGGGTACAGAAGGCGACTTGTTCGGTCTCAGCGAAGAAATTGTCGACCACGCGGTTCAGGACCATGCGCCCGACAATGCGAACCGGCACTTGTTCTTCGGGAATGATCTTGGTCGCGTCGAGTACGTCAAATTCAAAATTCTCGGCAAATTCCTCGTCGAACAATTGCACACCGAGCTCCCATTCAGGATAGTCACCCATCTGGATGGCATCCCAGAGGTCGCGGCGGTGGAAATCCGGGTCAGCACCATTGATCTTGAGCGCTTCGTTCCAGGCCACCGATTGGAGGCCCTGCTTTGGTTTCCAGTGGAACTTCACAAAGGTCGCTTTGCCGTCTGCATTCACGAAGCGGAATGTATGGACGCCGAAGCCTTCCATGAAGCGGAATGAACGCGGAATGGTTCGGTCAGACATGATCCACATCACCATGTTCATGGATTCCGGCGACAGGGAGATGAAGTCCCAGAAATTGTCATGCGCCGTTTGGGCCTGCGGGAAGCCGCGATCCGGGGCAGGCTTGGCGGCATGGATCAAATCCGGGAACTTGATGGCATCCTGGATGAAGAAGACGGGGATGTTGTTGCCGACAATGTCCCAGTTGCCTTCCTTCGTGTAGAATTTCACGGCAAACCCACGCACATCGCGCGCCACATCGGGCGAGCCCTTGTTGCCAGCCACCGTGGAGAAGCGGGCAAAGACATTCGTCTTCTCACCCTTTCTCTGGAAAATGTCTGCCGTCGTGATGTCTTCCAACGTGTCGAGCGTCTCGAAATAGCCATGCGCGCCGTAGCCACGGGCATGCACGACACGTTCAGGAATGCGCTCATGGTCAAAGTGGAAAATCTTTTCACGGAAGATGAAATCTTCGGTCAGCATCGGGCCGCGCGCACCAGCTTTCAGATGGTTCTGGTCGTCGGCGATTGGGACGCCTTGCTGGGTGGTCATGGTTTCGTGGCCATCCTCAGTCGTCTGATGAGGTGCGCCACCTTCGTCGAGGTGAAGGTCTGGTTTGTCTGACATGAGAGAATCCCATTGGTTAAGAGGAATACTATTTCTAACGGCGCCAGGGCGCGGTTGGTTCCTCATGGCAGGCGGCTTTCTATGTTACCCTCTGAAAAACAAAAAAAGGGCAGCCCCTAAAAGGGGCCGCCCCGATATTTCTGCTGCATTTGGCCTCTTATGAGGTCATGCTGTCAGCGAAGCTCTCGCCTTCACGCGCGCTTGAATACGCTTCTTCGAGCAGCGCGCGGGCCTGCCCCTGAACTTCGGACTTTTCCAGCCGGTCCTTGATCGCCTGTGCGAGGTGCTCTTCGCCATCATCGATGGCTGAGAGCGCGGCCTTCTTGTCATCCCGGAACAGGGAAGAGAACTCCGTGAATCCGCGATGCAACGCCCCCATGGCGCCGCCATCTGTCTGGGGCTCGCCGCCAAGTGTCTGCACCTGCTGCTGGAAGCGGCTGATGAGAGCCGCGCGGTCACTCGCGCGCTGCTGGAACTGCGCGCGAAAGCCGAAGCTTTCATCCGTGAGATCAGCGCACTTCTCGTAGCCCTTTTGGCTATCGATCAGCACTTTGGTGACGTCATTGAGGGCGTCGATTTCAGTCTTGTTCATAGTGTCGGACATGTCCGGTCTCCTTGTTGTCTGTCCTGATCAACAAGGTCGCGGCGTGTCAGTTCCAGCGGGACTACCTAAAAAGATGGCAACCGTCTGCTAGCCCTCGAACGGGTCCTTCATCAGGATCACGTCCTCGCGCTCCGGGGATGTGGAGACGAGGGCGCACGGTTTGCCGACCAGTTCTTCGAGGCGGCGAACATATTTGACCGCTTCAGCCGGAAGGTCCGCCCAGGAGCGCGCGCCAGCCGTTGAGCCTTTCCAGCCTTGAAGGGTCTCATAGACCGGCTCCACAGCGGCCTGATCGGTCAGGCCGGCAGGGTAGTGGTCAATCGTCTCGCCATTCAGCCTGTAGGCAACACAGACCTTGATCTCGTCAAAGCCGTCCAGCACGTCGAGCTTGGTCAGGGCGAGGCCGGTGACGCCGGAGGTCGCACAGGCCTGACGCACCATGACGCTGTCGAACCAGCCGCACCGGCGGGCGCGGCCTGTGTTCACGCCGACTTCGCGGCCGACGGTGCCGAGGCGGTCGCCGATCTCATTGTCCTGTTCGGTGGGGAAGGGGCCTGAGCCGACGCGCGTCGTGTAGGCTTTGGCGAGGCCCAGCACATAGGAAATCGCGCCGGGACCAACGCCTGACCCGGCAGACGCATTGCCGGCCACCACATTGGACGAGGTCACGAAGGGATAGGTGCCGTGGTCGACATCCAGCATCACGCCTTGCGCACCTTCGAACAGGATGCGCTTGCCGGCGCGGACCTGTTCGTCGAGCAGTTTCCAGACGGGTTTGGCATAGGCCAGGATCTGGTCGGCGATCTTCAGGAGTTCGGCCTTCAGGGCTTCGCCGTCCGGCTCCGGCAGGCCGACACCTATGCGCAGCGGCTTGTGGTGGGCCAGAAGGCGCTCGATCTTCATGTCGAGGGCGGCGGGGTCGGCAAGGTCAGCCACGCGGATGGCGCGGCGGCCGACGCGGTCTTCATAGGCCGGGCCGATGCCGCGCTTCGTGGTGCCGATCTGGCTGGCGCCGAGCGCGCCTTCGCGGGCCGCGTCAATGTCCTTGTGCCAGGGGAGAATGAGAGAGGCATTGTCTGCCAGCACGAGCGTCTCAGGCGTCACTTCGACGCCCTGGGCCTGGATGCCCTTTATTTCTTCCAGCATGTGCCACGGATCCACCACGACGCCATTGCCGATCACCGAGAGCTTGCCGCCGCGCACGAGGCCGGAGGGCAGCAGGGCCAGCTTGAACACCTTGCCATCAATCACCAGCGTGTGGCCGGCATTGTGCCCGCCCTGAAAGCGCACCACGACATCGGCGCGGCTGGACAGCCAGTCGACGATCTTGCCCTTGCCTTCGTCGCCCCATTGGGCCCCGACAACCACTACTCCGGCCATGATTCCTGCTCCTGCAAAGTCCGCGGCGACATGGGCAGGATTTGGCCACCAATTGCAAGAGGGGGGAATGAAATCCCTGTGTCGCAGGCGGGCGAGGATGCGCCCCTATCCGGACACGCGGCCTGCGCTCCGGCAATCGGTCTGCATGTGGCGCGGGCTCAGCCGGACTCCTCCCATGTCGCCTCAAGCGAGGCATTGAGGAGCCCTGGCAGCGCCGTGGACAGCGCCCCGAGTTCCGGGGACAGCCGGAACGCGCTGTGCGCATGTCCCGCCATCGGCCTCGGTTCGCCGCTTGCCTTGAGGCGCTGGATGAACCGGGCAAGGCGCTTGGCGGCGCTGTCCGGGGATTTCAGGACGCGATGGATCGCCCGGATGCGCGCGAGCAGTCTTGCGGTCGGGACCGGTCCTTGTGGTCCATAAGAGGTCCCGAAAGTGTCCATAACCGGTCCAGAGGGAAATGGGCCGCCCGCACGGGGCAGCAGCGCGAAACAGGGGTCTGCCGCACCGGGGAAGGTGACAAGTTCGACGCCCTCCGGCAGGCCGGGGGCTGGGGCGCGCTTGCGCGGCGGCGCGAACACGATGTGCAGGCTGAGCGCCATGAGGGTGAGCAGCCGCCGGACGATCTGTTCAATTTGTTTCAGGCGGCCATTTGCCTTGGCACGGCGCGTGCGCGGCATCTTTTCAGGCCGCAGATGCAGATGGTCGCGCGCGACCAGATCGGTCAGCGCGCGCTCCGCAGTTTCCAGCCCCATGCTGAGGAAAGACCGGTCAACACTCATGGGCCCAAGTGTGGGGGCGGTATTCGTCAGACGAACTGGGGGGGGCGCTTATCCTCGTGAGCGGGGGCGATGGGAGGGGGGCTTGGCTAATTCCATGTGCTGAAGGCTCTATTCTTTTCCTCTGCTCTGGGCGCACAACGAGACATAAGTAAGTAGGTCTGATCGAACTTTATTTGGTCAAGCTAGCTGGTGGTGGAGGACGGTTCGTCGACTTCCAGGGTCTGCCTGTGAAGTGGCTCAATCAGCTCGAACACTTCATCGTAACAATCGGGTCGAAGAAGGTGATACTTGTTACTCAACTTTATGATGTTGCATCCATGATCGTCTCCGAGCTTAGGGGCATGTTTGTTGAGCGTGCCAACAATTAGTTGCTCACCTTCCAGTGTTTCGCTCGTAATGAAGTCGAAAATTGCGGTGGTGTTGCTGTCGTCTTGCTCCTGTTGGAACGGCGAGTCGATAACGAGCGGGCAACGAACAAAAGCGCCGTACTCATCCATTGTGTGAAGAAGCGAGATGTACTGTGCCAACAGCGCCCTGGGTGCATCACTCCCTGTCGCGTTAGTTGTCACAAGCCTGTCTGGCGCTTTGTAGTCGTTCTCTTGAAGCACTTCGACGTTCAATTTGTTGAGGGCTTCTTTCATCTTCCGCTGATAATGGGTTGTGATCGATTCCTTCAGTTCACGATCAATTTGAGTTTCCTTCTTGAGTGTTGCTTTCTTGCTTTCCAGCTCGGCCTGTTCGCGATCCAGTTCGGTGATGTCGAGCGAAATCGATCGCAGCACGTCTTTGTAGCCTTCGGACTGAATCACTTCTTGAACCGTAATGCTTTCTTTCTTCCGTTGTAGCAGCGCATCAACGGAATTGGCCTCTTTAGCTGTCTCTTGGTATTGCTCATTGAGGTCTTGCAGCGTGTTTACGACATCCGCGATTTTCTTTTGTTTTTGGTCGATGAGGTTACGGCAATAATCGATATCATCCAAGAGGCCGAATCTCTCAACGATGGAGTTTTCAAATTCGGTCCCGCAGGTAGGGCAGTCGACGTGATCAGGTGTCTTGGAATCCTCAGCATACCGATAATCAGCCTCAAGCTCGCGAACAGCGCTCTCTAGAACTTCAACCTCAGTTTCCAGGCCTAGTAAGCTGTTGCGCTGATGTTTGATCTTATCGAGCTGCACCTGTCGGCGATCAAGAACGCTATTCAGCCTTTCGACCAAGGCTTCAATTTCTTCCTTGAATGTCTCCGGATCGACGTCGAAGTGCTGCTGATCCTTCCTCGATTGGTATCTGTCGCGAACACCGATCAACGAGTTCCTTTCTTGCACAATCTCTCGAACTCGCCTCGTTACGTCGTGCAGCTGGGCCTTGGCGTCGTAGTAGGCTTGGGACCGAATGCCTAAGTGGTAATCAACGAGCGTCTTGCGATAACTCTTAATTGCCTGAAGGCCTTGGAAAGACGACCAGGCAGTTCCCCAACCTTTGTCTTGATCGACGTAGAATGGCAGGAAGTAGAACGCAGGGGAAAGCCGGACAAGATTTCCGTCTTTGCTTTCGAGCGAAACTCTGAAGCCCAGCAGGCGGTTGATGAATTGACCAATGCCTCGTTTAGAGCTGACGCCTTGGTACTGACCAATCCGATTGTCCTCATGGTCGAACACGCCGAAATATCGCTCGTCTCGGATTATCGAATAGTAGTTTCCATTCAGTTCAAACCGAAGGCAGTAGATAGGATTGGCTTTGGCCCATCGGCTCGTCTTGAGTTGAGGAGTATCAGCGCCCAAACAATTGTAGAGTGACTTGATTAGCGTTGATTTCCCGACATCATTCTCGCCGAGAATCAGATTTTTCGTTTTGCTGAACTTCACCCGAATTGCTGATTTCTCTGTCTTCGACAGTATCATCATCTCGTGGAAATATAGGCTTCGCATTTCGGGTGCTCGTTCTTAGGTTTCTTATTAACTTGCGAAATTTAGACTGACTCATGAAACACCAGCAGGATTAGAGCGTGCATGTATCCTTGGTCGCTGTACGGGGGCGGAATCGTGCCCGGCTTGGCCAGCAGGGATTGGTAGGCATTCGTCAAAACGGCGCCGAGACCATCAGCTGAATCTGGTCCAGCGTCTAGGGCATCCCTGATAGCATCACACAACTTTGCGCACTCTGCGTTCTCGGGATCGGTGAAGTCCGCTGCTGCAGTGGCCGTGTGCTTTTCGATGCCGGTTGTTGCTTTCGCATCCCAACCCTCCATTTGCAGTCTGGAGACCAGCGTGCCGATCTGCGGAGCGGGGCGATGCCTGGCCTCAACAACGTCGAGTGACTTTTCTACAAATGATCGCCCAATACACTTCTTCTCGATCAAGGTCGGAACATCTGGAACTGAATCGGGCGGGAAATTGTTTTTCCGGTTTGCCTCGCCAATCACCATCCTGAGCCAAGGCAAGACTGCCTCAGAGAATTCAGTTCCGAAGCGACTCTCGAAGAGATTCACTGCCTTTCCGCGCAGGTACGTCTCGACTTCTGCGATCGGAATTTGAATCACCCGGAAGTGAATGCGTTCCAGAATATCTTCGTTCAGAGCTGGCAGCTCATCCGTGATTTTCTCAACCAGCTTATCCCGATACTTTTCTTCGAGATCCTTTGCGCAGATCAGAGTATCGGAGAACTCAAATGCATTGTTGCTTACCAGAACCAACTTTGCAGTTGGATAGTCTGACAGGCCTTCCGTGTTCTTCAGCATCTTCCCGATAATGGAATTCTTGGGTTTCCGGCGGGTGGTAATAGATGAGAGTTTCCGAGGCTTGGGGGATTCCGATGTTTTTACCTGGCAAAACTCTACTTCGTTCGGGTTAGTTTCAGTTTCGAAGAAAAGGACATCATCGTGAAACTCAAAGGCTACGACATAGTCCTGCCCTGCGCAGTGGCGGTCAATCATCTCGCAGAGCGCCCAGCATTTCTGAAAATCGAAGCGCGCGGCAGTGCTCGCCCCGGCGACTTCGCGCTGAGGTTTAGAAAGTAGGTCTTTTAGCAAGGTTTTTTGCTTTCCCATGCCGCCCCAAATTCAACTTACGTGACCTGAACTATGTGCGATGAGTAAAGCAACCAAAAACTTATCTATTTGACGTTGAGAATTTGTGGAACTCCCAAACTCTGGCTCATTGCTGAAGTCGCATATGTTTAACGTCTTCAAGCGGGATGAACCCGCTGTCCATATCAGTGGTGAACCGGTCTCCCGACCCTTGCCCGGCCTAACCGCCAACTCCGCACAGAGCCCCTCACACCAGCTCATAATCCTCCAGCTTCACCTCGGCGACGGCGTCGGCATAGGCGCGGGTGTGGCCGCCCCAGTTCTGGGTGATCTTGCCGGACCCGGTCTTGTACCAGCTGTTGCAGGCCGGATCGGCCCAGACGGTTTTCGAGAGATTTTCCTGCAGATCCTTGTTGAAGGCGTCCTGCGCGGCTTCGGTCGGAACGAGGGCGGCGGCGCCTTTCTCTTCCAGCGCCTGCAGGGCCAGAATCGTGTATTCGACCTGACGTTCCAGCATGAAGGTGATGGAGTTGTGGCCGAGATTGGTGTTCGGGCCGTAGAGGACAAAGAGGTTCGGAAACCCGTTGACGGTGATGCCAAGATAAGCCTCCGGGCCGTCCTCCCACTGATCGGCGATGGAGTGGCCCTTCCGCCCGACCACATCCACCGACCAGCGCCAGCCGGTCGTCTCGAAGCCGGTGGCAAAGGCGATCACGTCATACTCATGCACTTTGCCGTCCACGGTCTTGATGCCCTCCGGTACGATCTCCGCGATGTGCTCGGTGATCAGCTCGACATTCGGCTCCATCAGTGTGGTGAAGTAATCGTCCGAAATCAGGATGCGGCGGCAGCCGACGGGGTAATCCGGCGTCAGCTTCTTGCGCAATGCCTCGTCTGGCACCTGTTCGTGCAGATGGTCGGTTGCAAGGCGCGTGAAGTGCGCCCGGCCTTCGGGGGTCCACTGGAAAGCCTGCCAGAAGAAATAGTCGGCATTCTCGTAGATCAGCTTCCGGTTCATTTCAGCGAATTCCATCGCCTTTTCCGGAATGGTGAACATCAACGCCATTTCTTCCGGGGCAATGAAGCGGTCATTGCGCGGGATCACCCAATTGGGCGAGCGCTGGAACACGCCGACCTTGGCGCAGGTCTTCGCGACTTCCGGAATGATCTGAACCGCGCTGGCCGCTGAACCGATGATGGCGATACGCTTGCCCTCAAGGTCGACCGAATGGTCCCATTCAGCCGAATGCATGACCGGGCCGTTGAAACTGTCCTTGCCGGGAATGTCCGGCCAGAAGGGGCGGTTCAGCTGGCCGAGCGCGCCGATGACAGCGTCCGCTTCGATCGTGTCCCCCTTGGAGGTCGTGACGCTCCATGTCTTTGTATCTTCATTCCAGACGGCTTCTTCTGCGGCCTCGTTCAGGCGGAGGTTCGGGCGCAGCTGGTAACGGTCGGTGATTTCTTCGGCATAGGCCTGGATTTCCGCCTGTTGCGGGAAGACCCGTGTCCAGTTCATGGATTGGGCGAAGGAGAGCTGGTAGGCGGCCACCGGCACGTCACAGGCGCATCCGGGATACGTATTCTGCGCCCACGTCCCGCCGACCCGGTCCGCCTGTTCAAGGATCGTGTAGGCGTAGCCGGCTTCCTGCAGCTTGATGGCCGCAGTCAGGCCGCCAAGGCCAGCCCCGATGATGACAATATGCTTATCCGGCATGCGTGTTCTCTCCCATTATATTTTGGGGAGAGAGTGTCACGATGCCTGCGTTTCACAAGGGGTTCCGCAGCGCGAGCCCTAATCGTCAAACGTGTAGGACACCCGCAGGCCGATATTGTCGATCCCCTGGTTGCGGCCATTTCCGAGCACCTGACCATGACTCAGATGCTCATACATCAGCTCCGTGCCCCAGGTTTCGTTGATGTCGTAGTGGAGGCCGAACGTGGTCCGGAAAAGGTCGCGCGAGCCGAACAGGACATGCTCCTCGGTGAAAGCATCGCCCTGGGGATCGCCTTGCGGGAAGGGGCTCGCCAGTTCGCCGTCATGCACGACATAGCCAAAGCTCGGCTCGAAGGCCCATTTATCCGCAAATTGGAACGACCAGTGAAGGCCAAAGCCCCCGAAACTCGTATCGCCCTGTGTGTTCAGGCTGCCCATGACATAAGGCTTCGGGCTCCAGATCAGGTCGAGAAAATCGGGGGAGGCGAACAGGAGTTCGGCGCTGATGTTCTGCCCCGGCTCCTTGTCGGCATTGTCGCAGTCGAGGACGCAGATATTCTCCTGCATGACGCCCAGCCGGGCCTCACTGACAATGTCGGCCTGTGCGGTTCCGGCGGTGAAGGCAAGTGTGGAGAGAAGGAAAGTGACGGCGCGGTTCATTCATTACCCCTTTGTAAGGTTAATACCCAAGATGGAAGCCAACGCCGCGCCGTCAAGCGTGTTCCGTTACGCCTTGCCCCGAACCCAGCGAAGGGTGGCTTTTGCGACACGCTCGCCAAACAGTTCAGCGGTCTTCAGGTCGGCGGCATCCGGGCCGTCCTCGGCCGACAGATCGGTCAGGGCCTGGGTGGCGAGACCGTTGGAGTGACCGGCGCGGTTGAGGGCTTCACCGAATTGGTGGCTGGAGGCATTGAAGCCGGACTTCATGCCGAAATTCACCCAGATCATGCCTTGCTGCGCGGCGAGGGTGGCGAACTGGGCGAGCGTACCGGACTTGTCGCCGGCCAGAGAGCCGGAATTGGTAAAGCCTGCGGCGATCTTGTCTTTCCAGGCATCGGTGAACCAGGCCTTGGAGGAGGCGTCCATGAATTGCTTCATCGGGGCGGACGCGGAGCCCATATAGGTCGGCGCGCCAAAGATGATGGCGTCGGCGGCTGCGAGCTCGTCCCAGGGGCCGCTCTCCGGGGAAGCCAGATCCTCTGCCTTGTAGAGAGTGACGTCTGACCCGGCCTCTGCAGCGCCCTTGCGGACATGTTCGGTGACTTTGGCCGTATGGCCATACCCGGAATGATAAACGATTGCGATCTTCGCCATGGGAAACCCTTTCATGTTGAAAGGAGCAAATAGGGCGGGCCATTCCGTGGAACAGCCCGCCCTGATTGAATAGGATTTATGCGCGTCCGGTATGAAACGCGGCGTGAGGCCCTAGAAGGTCAGCACTTTCGCATAACGGACCTGGGGCAGGGCCTCGAGCGTTTCCATCATGTCTGCGGGCGGCGCCGCATCCACGCCGATCAGTGCAATGGCTTCTTCGCCAGCCGCCGTGCGACCCAGATGGAAAGTAGCGATATTGATGCCCGCCTCGCCCAGCAACTGGCCGAGCGCGCCGATGAAGCCCGGCTTGTCGAGATTGTTGACGTAGAGTGTGACCGGCGAAAAATCGCCTTCCAGCGCCATGCCTTTGACTTCGACAATGCGCGGTTGGCCGGCGATGATCGTGCCGGCCAGTGTGCGCCAGCCGCCCTCGGGGGCGTTCTTCGTGGCCTTGGTCTTCACCTTGACGCGGATCAGGCTGTCATAGACCGGGCTGTCCTCGGTCTTGGTCTCGGTCAGCTTGACGCCGCTGTCGGCAAGGATCGCCGGGGCGGACACCATGTTCACGTCGCCGCGCGAGGCGCGCAGCATGCCGGCCAGCAGGGCCGCCGTCAGTGGCTTGCGGTTCAGGTCGGCGACTTCGCCTTCATATTCGATGACGACTTCATCATAGCCAAAATCCGAAATCTGCCCGGCAAAGCTGCCGAGCTTTTCCGCCAGCGCTGCAAACGGCTTGATGCGCGGGGCTTCCTCGGCCGTGATCGACGGCATGTTGAGTGCATTGGTCACGGCGCCGGAGAGGAGATAGTCCGACATCTGTTCGGCGACCTGCAGGGCAACATTCTCCTGCGCCTCGGCCGTGGCCGCGCCGAGGTGCGGCGTGGCGATGAAGTTCTTCGTGCCGAACAGCACATTGTCCTTGGCGGGTTCTACAGCGAACACGTCAAAGGCAGCGGCCTGGATATGACCACTTTCCAGCAGGTCCTTCACGGCTTCCTCGTCAACGAGGCCACCGCGCGCGCAGTTGACCAGGATCAGGCCCTTCTTCGTGGTCTCCAGCGCTTCGCGGGAGAGGACATTCCTGGTCTGCTCCGTCAGCGGAACGTGCAGCGTGATGACGTCGGCGCGGGCGAGGAGGTCTTCGAGTTCGACCTTTTCGACCCCCAGTTCCACGGCGCGTTCATCCGTCAGGAACGGATCATAGGCGGCGACCTTCATTTTCAGGCCGATGGCGCGCTCGGCGACACGGCTGCCGATATTGCCACAGCCGATCAGGCCGAGGGTCTTGTAGGAAACTTCCGTACCCATATAGCCGGATTTCGGCCATTTGCCCTCTTGCGTCTCGGCATTCGCGGCAGGGATCTGGCGGGCGGCAGCGAACATCATTGCGATGGCGTGCTCGGCCGTCGTGATGGCGTTGCCGAAGGGCGTATTCATAACGACGACGCCTTTGGCAGTGGCCGCCTTGATGTCGATATTGTCGACGCCGATCCCGGCGCGGCCGATGACTTTCAGCTTGTCGGCGGCGGCGATCACGTCGGCGTCCGGCTTGCAGGCCGACCGCACGGCAAGGCCGTCATATTGCGGGATGATCTCGATCAGCTCGTCCTTGGACAGGCCGACCTTGATGTCGGTTTCGATGCCACGGGCCTTGAAGATGTCCACGGCGGCGGGGCTGAGTTTGTCAGCAATCAGAACTTTGGTCATTGGTGTTTCTCTTCATGAGTCTGGAGCGTGAGGCCCGGCTCTCCTTCGACTTCGCTCAGGATGAGCCTGATTTTGGGAGGTCCGTGGCGCCCTCATCCTGAGCGAAGTCGAAGGATAAGGGCGCGGAGGGATAATGTTCGATCAGGCCGCTTGAAGCGCGACGGCTTCCTGGGCGAAGGCCCAGTCGAGCCACGGCGTCAGCTTGGCGACGTCAGATGGTTCAACGGAACCACCACACCAGATGCGCAGTCCCGGAGGGGCCTTGGCGTATCCGGCCGCATCAAAGCAGGCATTCTCGGCTTCGAGTCGCTTCATCATCGCCTTCACGAAAGCGCGCTGGGCGTCCTCGTCGAGACCGGCCACGCGGGGATCAACGATCTTGAAGGTCACGCCCGTATTGGAGCGGACATCCGCATCCGGACAGAGGAAATCGACCCAGTCGGTCTTGGCGACCCAGTCCGTGAGATGCGCAAGGCTCTCATCGGAGCGGGCCTTCATGCCCTTCCAGCCGCCGAGACCCTCACACCAGTCGAGCGCCTGAAGATAGTCTTCGACGCACAACATGCTTGGCGTGTTGATCGTGGCGCCAGCGAAGAGGTCTTCGTTCAGCTTGCCACCCTTGGTCATGCGGAACAGCTTCGGCAGGGCCCGGTCCGGCGTATAGGTTTCGAGACGGCGCACGGCGTTCGGCGACAGGATCAGCATGCCATGCGCGGCTTCACCGCCGAGGCATTTCTGCCAGGAATAGGTCACGACATCGAGCTTGGCCCATTCAATGTCCTGCGCGAAGGCGGCAGAGGTCGCATCGCAGATCACGACGCGGTCCGGGTTCGGCTTGATCCAGTCGGCGTTCGGCACGCGCACGCCAGAGGTCGTGCCGTTCCAGGTGAAGATGATGTCGGCATCATCGCGCGCCTTGGAGAAGTCCGGCAGCTCGCCATAGTCGGCGCCATATGTCTCGCACTCAGGCAGCTTCAATTGCTTGGTGGCATCGGTGACCCAGTCCTGGCCAAAGCTTTCCCAGGCGAACACGTCCACGGGCTTTGCGCCCAGCATGGACCACATGCACATCTCGACCGCGCCGGTGTCAGACGCGGGCACGATGGCCACGCGGTAGTCGTCCGGAATGCCGAGGATGGCCTTCGACCGGTCAATTGCGGCCTTCAGCTTCTTCTTCGCATCGGCTGAGCGGTGCGAGCGGCCAAGGGCGGCAGTTTCGAGTTTTTCGAGGGAAAATCCGGGACGCTTTGCAGTCGGGCCGGAAGAAAAGTGCGGGCATGCTGGCAGCACGCCGGGTTTGGCGACATTCGTCATCTGTTTTTACTCCTATCCTCACAGATAGGCTGGGCGCCGTTGGGGGCGCCTGGCCCGCCGCGTCTGTCTCACATTTCCATGAGGGGCGCAAATGACATTATTGCGTCCCGCGCAGCGGGGTGCTTCACTTCGGCTCATGACCCTCACTATTCACCGCCTGTCGGGCACTTTGGGTGCCGAAATCCATGGGGCTGACCTGATCGGCGGCCTCTCCAATGCCGCCTTTGACGAAATCCATCAGGCTTTCTTGGATCACAAGGTGATCGTCCTGCGCGGGCAGAATGGCCTGTCGCCGGACCAGCAGAAGGCATTCGCCCGGCGGTTTGGCACGCTGAACATCCACCCCTATGTGAAGGGGATGGACGACCATCCGGAACTGATGGAGATCATCAAGGAGCCGGACGAGAAAACCAATTTCGGTGGCGGCTGGCATTCCGACATGAGCTTCCTTGAGGAGCCGGCGCTCGGCTCGGTCCTGCATGCCATCGACGTGCCGCCCTATGGCGGGGACACATTATTCGCTGACCAGCAGGCCGCCTATGACCGCCTGTCCGAGGGCTTGAAGAAGACCCTTGAAGGGATGACCGCCATCCATACGGCCAGCAAGGAATACGGCGCGGATGGCTATTCCGCCGCCGTGCGCCAGTCGATGGATGCCAAAGCCGCGCCCGATGCGCCGGAATACGAACACCCCGTCATCCGCACGCATCCGGAGACGGGCCGCAAGGGCCTGTTCATCAACCCGGCTTTCACGCTGCGCTTTGCCGGCTGGAGCCGCAAGGAAAGCCGGCCGCTGCTCAACTATTTGTTCGACCTGTCACGGGAAGAGCGCAATACCTGCCGCGTGCGCTGGCAGGAAGGCGACGTGACGATGTGGGACAATCGCTGTGTCTGGCATTATGCGCTGAATGATTATCACGGCCATCGCCGCCACATGCGCCGGGCCACGATCAATGGCGACAAGCCGCGCTAGGCTGCTGCGGCAATCATGCCCCAGGCGATCAGGGCCTGACCAAAGAAATAAAGTCCCCAGACCAGAAGAGACGAAACGAGCTGTGGCGGTGCGCCTTCGGGCCGCGTGAACAGCTGCCGGGCGAGGATCATGTCGGAGGCGACGAACATCATCGCGCCAATCGTCACCAGCAAATATTGCGGGTCCAGCCGGAGCGCGAGCACGCCCATCAGCAGGATGATGCCCGTATAGGCAAAGACCGGGATGCGCATGTCGCCCAGGGAAGGGGACAGCCAGCGCACATAGGCCACGCCGCCAAGCGCAAGCCCGAACTGCGCCGCAGGGACGAGCCAGTTCTTCTCCGCCAGGGGCAGGCCCCAGAAAAGGACAACATAGGCGACATGCGCGAGGAAGAACGCCGCCATGCCGGGCTTCAGCCATTTCTCACCGTCCAGAGCGAGAAACGCATCCCCAAGCGATGAGAGCGCCAGCGCCGCCACAAGCAGGAGCGGTCCCCCGGCCAGATACGCGAACAGGGCCAGAAGAGTGGTCGAGCCTGTCTTCACGACCACGCGCGGAATGCTGCTTCCGGCGCGCCAGCACCAGAAGACCCAGAAAAGCACGCCAAGCGCGATGGCGCCTGCCAGCGCAAGAAAGTCGGGGGTCATAAGGATCAGTCCTGCTTTACCGGTTCCGGCAGGCGGAGCAGGCGTCTCGCCATACCGCGATGCGTGTCTTTGACATGCATGCCGACAATTCCAAGTGCGGTGGCCAGGACGGTCGCATCATCGGTGAAGCCGAGCCCGGCCAGGAAATCCGGCAGCAAATCGACGGGCATCACAAAATAGGCGCCGGCTGCAAACAAAACGCCTTTGGCCTTAAGCGGCGTGCTCGGATCGCGCGCAGCAAAATAGGCTGCCGCAAGGTCATCCGCGAACGGGATCTTTCCGGCAACGCGCAGCAGCTTGGGCACGAGACCTTTCGTGCGACGTTCCATGCGCTCAACCGATTGCGGCGTGAACCGTCCCTCGGCATCCTGAACCATGTTGATAATTTCCGCTGCGTCAGACATTGCGAACTCCTGTCAGCACTATAGACCAACAGTGTATCAACAAAAACAAGGGAGGGCAGCAGCCCATGGAACTGAACTCGAATATCTCTGCCGTTATTACAGGTGGCGCGTCTGGCCTCGGTGCTGCAACCGCTCGTAAACTGGCTTCGCAGGGCGTCAAAGTCGCTCTTTTCGATCTCAATGAAGAGAAGGGTGAAGCCCTTGCCAAGGAACTCGGTGGTGTCTTCTGCAAGGTGAACGTCACTGATGAAGAGTCTGTAGACGCCGGTTTTGCCAAATCCCGCGCCGCCATCGGCCAGGAACGCATCCTCGTCAATTGCGCCGGTACGGGCAACGCCATCAAGACGGCCAGCCGCAACCGCGAGACAGGCGAGATCACCCACTTCCCGCTCGACAAGTTCAACATGATTATTCAGATCAACCTTGTCGGCACATTCCGCTGCATCGCAAAGTCTGCAGCTGGCATGATGACGCTGGATCCAATTGAAGGCGAGCGCGGCGCAATCGTGAACACGGCGTCTGTTGCCGCGGAAGACGGCCAGATGGGACAGGCATCCTACTCGGCTTCCAAGGGCGGTGTCGTCGGCATGACCCTGCCAATCGCGCGCGACCTTGCCCGCGAACTGATCCGCGTCAACACGATCCTGCCGGGCATCTTCAACACCCCGCTGATGCAGGGCGCACCGGACAATGTGAAACAGGCATTGGCGGCTTCCGTGCCAAACCCGGCTCGCCTTGGTAATCCGGACGAGTATGCATCGCTCGCCTGCGAGATGATCACCAATGGCTACTTCAACGGCGAAGACGTGCGCCTCGACGGTGCCATCCGCATGGCTCCGCGCTGATCGGCTCACGCCGTTTCAGAAACGCTTCTAAGGCCCGCCCCCAAACCGGGAGCGGGCCTTTTTTTAAATGGAAGCGGGCTACGAGGATGACAGGGAGCCCAGCTCCCGGTCGTCCCCTTTACTGTCCCTGGCGTTGTTTTACGCCTTCCTCGTCAGCAATCGCGCGATCTTCGTCATTGAAGATGATTTCTGCTTCCTCGCCCTTGCCATAGGCGCGGGATTTCTTGGCCAGCGCCGACATGGAATCCTGCATCGAGCCCTGGCCGACGGCCATGGTCTTCGAGGCGGAGACGCCAACGGCTTCGGCATCGTCAAAGCGGGCAAATTCTGCGCCCAGGAAAACGACTTCCCAGCCCTTGGCTTCGGCGCGGTCGAGCGCGGCCTTGGCGCCGTCCCGGGTCAATTCGCGAGAGGAGTTTTCCAGCCCGTCCGTCATGATGACGATGACAGCCTTTTCCGGATCGTCGGCTTCCGCCAGCGACACCATGCGCCCGATCGCATCGAAGAGCGGCGTCATGCCGCGCGGATTGGCTTCCTCATTGGTGACGTCGGTCCAGTCCTCGGCGATGACCTTTTCGCGCAGGACATCGAACTGCATGCCGTCCTGAAAATCGAAAATGGCGAGCGTGACATCGGTTTCGATGTCGCTGCCCTCGATCTCCCCTTCATCGGCCTCACCGACGCTGGCTGCGTAGGCATTCACGGATGTGAGGGCTTCGTCCCAGATGCTGCTCATCGAGCCGGTGCGGTCGAGCAGGATGTAGGAATGCACCGCCCCCGGATCATCCTCCGGCTCCGGTGCAGGTATCTTGGCGGAGGCCTGCCCCATCAGGGCGATGGCGGCTGCGCCGGCGGCGAATGTTGTGATGAGCTTTTTCATGCGTGCGTCCCTGTCCAGAAATCTACATCGGGCCACCCGGCCTGATGCAAGTTAATCTCCGGGCGAAATCGGGCGCACATGTGGCATTAACGCGTTGTTAGAAAGGAAATCGGGTGCGAACGACTGTCCGCACCCGGTGAATATGAGCAGCTGTTCATTTTCGCTGCCCTGACCTGAAATTTCAGGATCGACGAGTCAGGCGAACTGGGGCGCGATTTTCAAATTCCGCACCCACCCGATCTTTTCCATGACCAGAAGGATCGTGCCATTATAGTCGACAATCCGGTTCCAGACGCCGCGACGCGGACGGTGCAGCGCGCTGATGGGCTGGTCGTGGTGATGGTCGTGGAACGCTTCCCCGCCTGTCAACAGCGCCATCATATGGTCAGCCCAGATTGGGGTTTTCAGATGGCCCAGCACGTTGATGCCATAAACGGTGGCGTGGAACTGAATGGCGCGGCCAATCACAACCGACGCATGGATAAGTGCAGTTAGCAGCAATGAGCCACCAGCGGCCCAGACGATCAGATAGATCGCGGCCGGGATCACAAGATGAACGACGAGGCTGATCTCATTATAGAAGCGGTCCATCCACACGACAGCTGGCTGGTTCTTCAACCACATTGCCAGAGGGCGCTGGGTGTCGCGGTGGTCACGCCAAAGGATCCAGCCGACCCATGCCCAGCGTTTGGACTCGAATGGGTTGTGGGGGTCACCGGGCTTGTCTGAAAAGCGATGGTGCTGGGAGTGATAGTTCACCCAGTCTTTCACATTGCCCTGCATGGCGATGACGAGATTCAGCATGGTCACGATCTGGCCGGGCATTGCCAGTTCGCCTGCGCGATGCTGCAGGATGCGGTGAAGCGGCCCGATGCCGGCATTGCAAACGAAGATCGAGGCGCCGATCACGGCGATGGCCAGCGGAACGTACCACCAGTGGAAGGTCAGCTGTGTCAGGGCCAGGCCGAGCACGACCATGGTGATGAACAGGGCGAGGCCCAGCGCCGGATAGCCAAAGGCCGAAAAGAAGCTCGCATGGTTGAAATTCTTCCACGTCTTTGGAATGGCGAGCGAGCGCGGCAGCGTCATTGAAGTTCCTCCTGAAAGCTCGCTTGTGCGGGCCCTGGTTTTTTAGAAGTGTCCGGCGGGCCGGATTAACACAGACTTAAGGCCGCAGGACGGCTGTCGTAAAGATGGAACCTCATCGTTGACGCAGTCGTGACCGGAACGTGCGGTCCGGGGGTGACGAACCGGCCCTGAACCCGCTAGAACACGTCGGGAACATGTGCCGGGCTATTGTGGGAGGCGCTGCATGGTGGACGACCGTCGCCAATTTGATCTGCAAAGGCTCCGCGATCTTGGGCTGGATCTGGATTCCAGCCAGGATGAGGCCGAGCTGAAAAGCATTTGCCCCCTGACGCAGGACTGTGTCGAGGCTGGCGACAACAGCCTCACGCTGAACCAGCGAACCGAAAGATTCCATTGCAGCAATTGCGGACAGTCGGGTTCGTTCCGCGACCTTGTCCGCGCATTGGAGAGCGGAGACCTGGCGCATGAAGTCCAGGCACCGGCCATACTGGATGCCGAATTCTCCGAAGCGCCCATTCGCGCGACCCAGGCCGTGGTGCGGGCTGAGCCGAAAGTGATGCATCTGGGGGAGGGGCAGCGGGTCCGGTCCGAAAAGGAAATCCGGCAGGAGGAAAAGCAGGCGCGCAAGGCAGCCCGGGAGGGCCGTCATACAGGCGAGCGAATTATCATTACGCTCTTGGCGCTTGTTTTCCTGGGCGCGGGTCTCGCCGCGGCTGCCCTGTCCGGCTTTGCAAACTACCAGGCCTTTTCGCAATCGGTCGCCGATCCGCTCCAGTCGGGCGTGTGGGGATGGACCGGCGTGATTGCGGCGATCATCTCGTTCGGCGGCTTCACCTTCTTCTACTGGCATACGGCCAATCACCGAATGAAAGAAGGCGTGCGTGCGCTCTTGTTTGCGCTTGCTGGCGGCGGGACGTCCATTGTCGGAACGCAAATGTACATCGCCGCGAACAATCAGGCGGCCGAGGCGGAACTCGTACGTGCCGGGTCCAACCGGGACGTTCTTCAAACACAGATCGCCGACTGGCGGCGCCAGCTGGAGGGCATACCGCCCGAAACGCGCTCGGTTGAGGGGCTGGAAGCCTATATTGAGGAAGTCGAGCGCGTGGGGCGGACCCATCAAAAGCCTTATCGGGATGCCCAGAACGAGTTGGGTCTGGCGCGCCGACGCGACGACCTCCTGGTCCGGATCGAAACAGCCAATGCCGAACTGCTCGGCACCGGCACGGGTGACATCCTCGTCGAGGCCCAGACGCGTACCTCCATTCCCGGCTGGTTCTTCGCGCTCATGCTCGAACTTTTTTCCAGTCAGGGCACTTCCATCGGGCTGGTCGCGCTCCTGATCCTGTATGGCCGGTCGCGCGTTAATGCCGATGAGGGGCGCGTTAACCAAGGCGTTTCCTGAAAAAGGAACCCGGAGGCCTCTCATGCATAGACTAAATGAAGCAACGCTCTGGTGCTTCTCCATCAAGACTGAAACCGGCACAGAATGTGCCGGTTTTTTTCTGCCTTGCGTAATGTTTACTACAATTCTGGCCCGCGACTTGCTGAGGCCCTCTCTGCCGGCTCACTCCGTTACAGGTGAGCGCGCAAGACGAGGGGATCCCAATGACGCAGCGTGATCTGATGCTTCAGGACGAAATCTCTGTTTACCATGATCTGGTGTGCACGAGGTAGAGTAAGTCCATGAATCTGTTCTTCAGGTTTCTTCGTATATTTCTTCCCGCTTTCTTCACGAAGAACCGGACGGGGCTGATGGATGTGCACACGATCCGGTCGGCCGTCTGGATTGGCGATCAGGATCCGCTGGGGCATATGACGAATTCGCGCTATTCGTCCTTCACCGATCTCGGGACCATGAATTATATGGGCCGGACGGGCGCGCTGATGACCTACCGCAAGCGCGGCTGGAGCCCGATCATCCAGCATGAATCCATCACCTTCTACCGGATGATGAAATTCCCGCAGAAATTCGAGCTGACGACCCAGCTGGTGGGCTGGCAGGATTGCTACATCTGCTTCCGCCATCGCTTTCACAGCAAGGGCAAACTCATCGCGGAAAGCCGTATGGTGGCACGTCTCATGGGACGGCGGCGGCAGAAGGTGACGACGCAAATGGCGCTGGAGGCGATGGGACTGGACCTGGAAAGCCCGGAGCTCAGCCAGCGTTACCTTGACGCCATCGCAGACCTTCAGGCGCGCGACGCCGAACGGGAAGCCGAAAACACCTAGCGATCAAACTCGAAGGCGTATGGCAGCAGGTCTGCCATTTTCCATTCCTTGAGCGCCGTTCCGTCCGCCGCAAGGGCGTACACAACGCAGTCCGGGCTGCACAATTCGGCGATCCGCTGGCGGCAACCGCCGCAGGGGGACAGGTCGCCCTCGCCGCCGATGACGAGCACGTGCGTGCAGGTCTTGCCGCCCGCCACCACCATGGCGCCCAGCGCGACGGCTTCGGCGCAGGTGCCAAGCGGATAGGCCGCATTCTCCATATTGCATCCCGCGAAAACGCGCCCCTGATCGTCAAGGACGGCGGCGCCAACCTTGAATTTGGAATAGGGGGCATGGGCGTGTTCGCGTGCGGCACTGGCAGCGGCCTGCAGTCGCTCGATCAGGGAAGGGGGCGGGTTGGTCACGCAGGTATCCTCTGGCCAAGTGCGGGCTTCCTGCTTAGGCATTGTCGTCAGTCTTGTCACTCGATTGCCTGATCGCCCGGAGCCAGATGTCTCGTATTCCTCTTATAATTGATTGTGATCCTGGCGTGGATGATGCCGTCATGCTGATGATGGCGCTGGCCAGCCCGGATCTCGATGTGCGCGCCATCACGGCGGTGGCCGGCAATGTCCCGTTGCACCTGACCAGCCGGAATGCGCGCATGATGTGCGACCTGATGGGCCGCAAGGACATACCGGTCCACGCGGGGTGCCCGCGTCCGATGGTGCGCACACCGGTCACTGCGGAGGATTTCCACGGCGAAAGCGGTATTGCCGGTCTTGAACCGTTTGAGCCGGAAACGCCACTTGCCGAAGCGCATGCCGTCAATGCGCTGATCGACCTGCTCCGCGCCGCCGGGCCGAAGGGCCTGTCGATTGTTATGACAGGGCCGATGACCAATCTCGCGACAGCGCTCATCATGGCGCCGGACATTGCGGCGAATATCGACCAGTTGGTCCTGATGGGCGGCGCTGACAGCGAGGGCGGCAACATCACGCCCTTTGCCGAATTCAATGTCTTTGCAGACCCCCATGCAGCGGCTGTTGTTCTGGGGAGCGAGGCGTCAGCCACAATTCTCTCTCTGGATGTGACGCATCAGGTCCGGGCGCTCGACTCCCATCTGGCTCCCTTCCGCACACTGGATGGCGACCGGCCGCGCATCATGGTCCAGCTGCTGGAGGCCGCGAATGCCCTGGAACAGAAATGGAAGGGCAAGCGCACACCGATGCATGATCCTTCGACCATTGCCTACCTGCTCGCGCCGCATCTGTTTGAGGGGCGCAAGGCAGATGTGACGGTCGAAACGGAGTCCGGGGCGCGGTTTGGTCAGACGCGTCCGTCCAGGCTTGAAGCCGGTCGCCATACCTGGATCACCAAGGCAGACGCGGATGGCTTCTTTGCGCTGGTGAAGAATTTGCTGGAGGCGTCATGATTACCGTCGTTGGGTCCATCAATCTCGATATCGTGGCCACCGGGCCGAAACTGCCCCGGCCGGGCGAGACCGTGACAGGCGCAAAGCTTGCGCGCCATCCGGGCGGGAAGGGCGCGAACCAGGCGCTGGCCGCGCGGCGGCTTGGCGCAGATGTCCGCCTCGTGGGGGCGGTGGGCGCTGACGAGATGGCCGAGGAGGCCCTGAAACTTCTGCAGGCCGGCGGCGTTGACCTGTCCAGCGTCCAGCACGTGAATGGGGAGACAACCGGCGTTGCCCTGATCGCTGTCTCCATGGATGGCGAGAACCAGATCGTGGTCTGCCCCGGCGCGAATGCCGTGTTGCGCCCGGCGGATGTCGAATTCGTGGAGATCGAACACATGATGGGGGTGCTTGAGGTCAGCGCGGATACGCTGCTCGCTGCGGCGCGCAAGGCCACGGGCTTTGTCAGCCTGAACCTCGCGCCCGCCATGGAGGTGCCGGAGGAATTGCTCGCCGAAGCTGACCTGATCAGCGTGAATGAGACCGAAGCCGCCTTTTATGGCGGCGCGCTGCATCAGCTTGAGGCCTACATCGCCATCTCGCTCGGAAGCGAAGGGGCAACGCTCTGGCGGAAGGGGCAGGAGGTTGCCCGGGCAACACCGCCGAAAGTGACTGTGGTCGATACGGTCGGGGCAGGGGACACGTTTACCGCAGCCCTTACGGTCGGGCTGATCGAAGGCCAGTTTCCTCAGGAGGCGCTTGCCTTTGCGGTCGCTGCCGGGGCCGTGGCCTGCACCCGGCCTGGCGCGCAGCCCAGTCTGCCGAAGCGCCTCGATCTCGACCCATATCTCTGAGGATCAGGCGCAGGCGCCTTCATGCAATTGACGTATGCCCCCGCTAGGGCTTTCTGGAACTTGGTTTTGAGGGTTGGAGGATTCCCATGTTTCGATTGATTGCCAGCGCGCTGGCTGTGACGGCGCTCGCCCTTCCGGCATCGGCCTGGGGCAAGACCGGCCACCGGATCGTGGGAGAGGTCGCGACGACCTATCTCAGCGAACCCGCTGCAACAGCTATCGAAGACATTCTCGGGCCGGAAGGGCTCGCCGAGGCTGCCGACTGGCCAGACTATATGCGCTCCAATCCCGACTCCTTCTGGCGCTCGGAAGCCAATCCCTGGCATTATGTCACGATCCCTGAAGGGCAGACCTATGCGGATGTGACGCCGCCCGCGAACGGAGACGCCATCACGGCGCTCGCGACTTTCCGGGCCACTGTGCTCGATCCTGCCGCATCCCTTGAGGAGCGCCAGTTGGCGCTTCGGTTCATCGTGCACCTTGTCGGGGATCTCCAGCAGCCGCTCCATGCCGGCAATGGCACCGACCGGGGCGGGAACTGGGTCGATGTCGTCTTCTTTGAGGAAATGTCGAATTTGCACGAGGTCTGGGATGAGAAGCTCATTCAGTATGAGGAGCTCTCCTATACCGAATGGGCCAATTGGCTGATCCAGAAAATTACCCCGGCGAATCTTGGAGAGTGGGGCGCTGCAACGCCAGCCCAGTGGGCCGACGAGAGCGCGGCCATTCGCGACACCATCTATCCGGAGTCCGAAATCCTGTCCTATGATTATGCCTATATGGCCCGGCCGATCCTGAACCAGCAGATGAGCAAGGGCGGCGTGCGCCTGGCAGCCTATCTCAATGCGATGTTTGATCCGGGCCTGGCAGAGGCGCCAGAGGCAGAATAGGGCCTAGGCGCTGGCGCGGTTGATGCGGCGGCGCTGGACGCTGGAGGGGATGTTCAGGCTCTCGCGATACTTCGCCACCGTCCGGCGGGCGATATCGACACCATAACCGGTAAGGATTTCCACGATCTGGTCGTCGGAGAGCACATTGTCCGGCTCTTCGCTGTCGATCAGCATCTTGATCCGGTGGCGGACGGCCTCGGCCGAGTGGGCCTCGCCGCCACCCGTTGCCGGGATCGAGGCGGAGAAAAAGTATTTCAGCTCGAACAGGCCGCGCGGGGTCGACATGTATTTGTTTGTCGTCACACGGCTAACCGTCGATTCATGCATCTCGATGGCATCGGCCACTTGTTTCAGGTTGAGCGGCCGCAAATGCGCAACGCCATGCGCGAAGAAGGCGTCTTGCTGGCGCACAATCTCGCTGGCCACTTTCAGAATGGTGCGTGCGCGCTGGTCGAGCGATTTGATCAGCCAGGTGGCGGAGGCGGCGCATTCGGAAATGAATTCCTTCTCCTTGTCGCGCATCGGCAAGGCCGTGACTTCGGCATAATAGGCCTTGTCCATCAGGACACGCGGCAGGTTTTCGGAATTCAGCTCCACCGCGTACATGCCATTCGGCATTTCCCGCACAAACACGTCCGGCGTCACCGCCACGGAGGCATCGCCTGCAAAATTCGATCCAGGCTTGGGCGACAGCTGGCGCAGCTCGGTCATCATGTCGAGCAGGTCTTCCTTGTCGACACCGCAGATCTCGGCAAGGCCCTTGAGATCGTGCTTGGCGACAAGCTGCAAATTCTTGACCATGGCTTCCATGGCCGGATCGTAGCGGCCGAGCTCTTTCAGCTGCAGGCCGAGGCATTCCGGAATTGAACGGGCCATCACGCCGGTCGGGTCAAAGCCCTGGCAGATATTCAGCACTGCCTCGACATTCGCAATGTCGGCGCCGAGCGCCGTGGCCACTTCGTCGAGGTCGGCGCGCAAATAGCCGGTATCGTCCGTTTCGTCGATCAGGCGCGCCGCGATCAGACGGTCAGCTGCGGACAGGCCGGCAAGGTTCAACTGGGTGTGCAGATGTTCGTGAAGGGATATTTCGGAGCTGACATTGGCCGTGTAGTCGAAATCCTCGCCGGAGCCGCCCCCGCTGGCGCCGGACCAGTCAGTTTTGGCGGACGGGCCGGAACTGCCGGCTGGCATTGCGGCGTCAGAGCCTGTGCCCGGCTCGTAGACATCCTCGCCCGGCGCATCAAGCTGGTCGCGCGCGGCGCCCAGTCCGGAGGATTCATCCAGTGAGAGTTGTTCGCGATTGTCCGCCTTCGGGCTTTCGGACTCGCTGGACGCGTCTTCCTCGGCCTTGTTCAGCAGGGGATTGCGCTCAATCTCCGCTTCCACGAATTCGGTGAGTTCCTGATTGGAGAGCTGCAACAGCTTGATCGCCTGCTGGAGCTGCGGCGTCATTACCAGGGACTGGCCCTGGCGCATGTCGAGTGACTGTTTCATTCCCAAGCCCGCGCCTTTCCTCAAGCGGCGAACTGTTCACCCAGATAGACCCTGCGCACGTCTTCATTTGTCAGCACGTCTTGCGGCGTACCATCAAACAGGACTTCACCTTCATACATCACATAGGCCTTGTCGACGATCTGCAAGGTTTCGCGCACCTGGTGGTCCGTAATCAGGACACCCAGGCCGCGTTGCTTCAGATAGCGGACAAGATCGGAAATGTCGGAAATGGCGAGCGGGTCGATACCGGTGAACGGTTCATCCAGTAGCATGAAGCTCGGACGGGATGCGAGCGCACGGGCAATCTCCACCCGGCGGCGTTCGCCTCCGGACAGGGATGTGGCCGCCTGGCCACGAAGGTGTTCCACGTGCAATTCGCTAAGCAGGCTATCGACCTGAGCCATTCGCTTCGCCCGGTCTTTTTCGACCAGTTCCGCAACGGCCATCACATTTTCTTCCACCGTCATGCCGCGAAAAATCGAGGCTTCCTGAGGAAGATAGCCCACGCCGAGGCGTGCGCGTTGGTACATGGGCAGACGGGTTACGTCTTCCCCATCAATCGAGATCGTTCCCGAATCTGCGCTGATGAGGCCCATGATCATGTAAAAGCAGGTCGTCTTGCCGGCCCCATTGGGTCCAAGCAGGCCGACAATTTCCCCGCGTTGAAGGCTCAGAGATACGTCTCGCACGACCTGTCGCTTGCCAAATGACTTGGCAATATTGTTAACGACAAGGCCTTCGGCCGAATCCGTCATCTCTGCTAAATTCCCTCAATCCACTGGGATTTTGCCACCCGGAAACAGGCATACCCTTACATACTTAAGATCGGCTTCACGATCCCGCTAAAATTTATTCAGTTGTTTGCGGGCTGATTGTCCGGATCGATCACCATGCGGGTGCGGCCATCGCCGCCATCCAGCGTGGTTCGGCGGTTGCCAATTTCGACCCGCAGGACAGCGCCCTCGGCCACGTCGCGCTCGCGCAACAGGGCCACATTTCCGGTCATGGTGATGATGTCGCTGGCGGCATCATAGACGCCGCGATCACCCTTCGCCTTCATGTCGGCGGTGATGTAGAAGACGTTGCCCTCTGCGATCATTGTCTGGACCTGGCCAAAGCCGCCGCCGACGCTGGTCGTCTGCGTGGCGCCCGCCGGTCTCTCGGCAAAGATCATGGTGACCGTGTCGGCGCGCAGCCGGGCATCGCCCTGCTGGATGTCGACATTGCCGATCAGCAGCACTTTGCGTTCGCGCTCAAGGCTCTCGGTACGCTCCGAATTTATATAGATCGGACCGCCTTCTGACGAGATTTGCGCCATCGCCGGCAGCGTGAAGGCTGCCAGGGCGGCCAGCGAAACAAGAACCTTATTGAGAGCCATCTGTCTCACCTTCATTCGTTTCATTTGTGTCTGCCGGGGCAGGATACAGCACCGTTTTGACATTGCCTTTGCAGATGACGCGGTTGCCATCCTCCAGAACTTCATACGAGTCACAGCTGATATCGCCAAGGGGGCCTCTGCCTTGCAGCGGCGATAGACCCTCGACGCGGCCTTCATCGACGAAGACGCGCGCGCCGGATGTCATGAAGGTGAACCCGTTTGCATCCGAAATGCGGACATCCTCATAGAGTTCCAGAATGCCGGCGTCGCGATCATACATGCCGGAGGGCGCGCGGATCTCGCTGCCCGTCTGGTCCGTAAGGATGGGATTCACCAGGTCGACGAGTGTGCCAGTGGTCTGGCGCCGCCGCGCGGCATCTGCCGTGATGTTGAAGCTCTGGCCAACCGAATCCCGCCCGGAAAAGCGCGGGTTCAACATGGTGACGGTTTCGCCCTGCGCCACCTGGACCGGGGTTGCATCCTTCGCGATGGCGCTGCGCACGATGTAACCGAGGAAAAGACCGATCGAAATCGCTGCGCAGGCCGAGAAGGCGAGGCGCAGGAGACGCACCCCCTGCGACCGCTTGCGCGCCTGGGCCAGTGTCAGCTGGCGCCGCGGAGCCCATAATGATGCCGGATCGTGATGCTTGACGGCGTCCATGAATAAGAGGGGCCTGCTTCTGTAACTACACGGGGACGTTTAGCGGACCAGCCTCTGAAACAAAAGCGGCGAAGGCATGGCGAGCGCGTCAGCTGTGCGCGAAAATATCCGTTTCGCCCCAGCCCGACAGATCAAGCGCTGCACGGATCGGCAGGAACGCGAAACAGGCCTCGGCCAATTCGAGCCGGCCTTCGCGTTTCAGCATTGCCTCCAGGCCATCCTTGATCTTGTGCAGGTAGAGCACGTCGGACGCGGCATATTGGAGCTGCGCATCGGACAATTCGCGCGATCCCCAATCAGAACTCTGCTGGGCCTTCGACATGTCGGCGCCGGCGATCTCACGCGCCACATCCTTCAGGCCATGACGGTCGGTATAGGTGCGCGCCAGTTTGGAGGCGATCTTGGTGCACCAGATCGGCGCGCAATCAATGCCCATCCAGCGTTTCATCATCGCCACGTCAAAGCGCGCGAAATGAAACAGTTTCAGCACTTCGGGATCGGTCAGGATCTTTTTGAGGTTCGGACAGTCATAATCACGGTCCAGCTGCACCAGATGCGCCGTGCCGTCGCCGGACGAGAGCTGGACGAGCGTGAGATTGTCGCGCAACAGGTTCAAGCCCATGGCCTCGGTGTCGACCGCCACAACCGGGCCAAAGTCGATACCAGCGGGCAGGTCGCCCTTGTGAAGAGTAATGCCGTTCATGGCGAGGCTGTAGCACTTCAGGCGTTAAGGGCAAGTGTCTCAGCACGCTGAACGCGATCAGCGGCGGGCTTTCTTCAGGGCGACCAGCGCCACATCCAGCGCGGAGAGAAAACGGGACCGGTCCGCCTTGGAGAAGGGGGCAGGGCCGCGCGCAATCCCGTCCCCCAGACCAGCGCGCAGGTCGGAATGAATGGCCCGGACGGCGACGGCATTGCCGATGGAGGCATCGGTGAACGGCTTGCCTGTGGGCGAGATGACGGTGGCGCCCGCTTTCAGGGACCGGTCCGCCAGCAGGATGTCCGCCGTGATGACCACGGATTCCGGCGTGGAGGCTTCCGCGATCCAGTCATCCGCCGCATCAAATCCGTCGGAGACAATCTTGCGGCTGACGAGCCGGTGCTCGGGGATGCGGATATAGGAATTGGCGACGATCACCACCGTCACGTCATGGCGCAGCGCGACCTTGTAGACCTCGTCCTTGACCGGGCAGGCATCCGCATCAACCAGGATCTGGGGCAGGGGCGCGTGGGGGTCGGTCATCCGTCCCTACAGCCTGTGAACCAGCCGGGGCAGGTAGCGTCCCGGAAGGGAGCCGGACTCGGTTTCGCCTGTCTGTTCGGCGCCCATATGGATGTAGAAGGGCGCTGCGTCCGGGTCCGCGTCGATCACCAATTCATGTGCGCCGAGGCCCTGCGCAAAGCGGCAGGCCCAGACATACAGCATCTTGCCCGTGCCTTCGCCAAGCCGGGTCGGCTCCACGAACAATTTGTCGAGATGGCTCGTGCCAGTCTCATCGACAGAGATCTCGGCCAGCCCGGCCACGCCGCGCCGGTCCTCGGCCACGACGATGGCGTCTTTTTCGAGATCCTCTTCGGTCAGGGTGAGTTCACTGCGAAACGCATCAAGCATGACATCGTCATAGTTCCAGACCGATTTCGACCGGAGGCACATCTCCGACAGGGACTGCAGCTCGTCCGCATTGGGCGGTCTCAGGATCATGCCGGAAATCCTTTCGGGGCGCGGATGTCGCTTGACTCTGACCGGGCAAATGTTCTCTTTATGTTCACTTTTGTATCCGGGATATAGCCATGCGTTTGCCGACAGAGATTGAGTCTCTCTATATCGACTTTGATGCCTTTTTTGCAAATGCGGAAAAACACCTGCGCCCTGAGCTGCGCGGCCGTCCTGTCGGGGTGGTGCCGCTGGCGTCAGACCATACGAGCCTGATTGCCCGGTGCTATCTGGCCAAGGCGTTTGGCCTGAAGCGTGGGACATCCGTAAAGGAGGCCCGCGCGCTGTGCCCGGAGATCGCCCTGCCGGTCGCCCGGCATGATGAGTATGTGAAGCTTCACCACAAGATCCTTGAAGAGCTCGACCGGCATGTCCCGGTCCGGAAAGTCTGGTCTGTCGATGAAATGGAGTGCACTCTGATCGGGTCCGAGCGGGGGCGGGGCGAGGAGATCGCCGCGAATATCCGCCGGGGCCTCAAGGAGAATGTCGGACCTTGCCTGACCGCCTCCATCGGCCTCGCGCCAAACCAGTTCCTGGCGAAAGTCGCGGCAGAAATGAACAAGCCAGAAGGGTTCGTCATGCTGCGCCCGGAAGACCTGCCAGGCCGGTTGTTCGAACTGGAACTGCAAGACCTTCCCGGTATTTCAGGTCGCATGCATGCCCGGCTTGAGCGCGCCGGGATCTATACGGTCGAACAGCTCTGGAACCTCTCGCCCAAGCAAGCGCGCGCCATCTGGAACAGCGTGGAGGGTGAGCGTATGTGGGCCCAGTTGCGAGGCTATGCGGTGGCACGGCCGGAAACCGTGCGCCGCATGTTCGGGCACGGGCGTATCCTTTCATCGGATTGGCGCCAGCCGGAAAATGCCCGTGACTGCCTGCGACTGCTGACGGCCAAGGCGGCCCGACGCCTGCGCCGGGAAGGGTATCTGGCCAGCGCGCTGCACGTCTCAATCGGCACACAGGACGGGATGCGCTGGGGGGGAGAGACGACCTTCTTTCCGGCGCGGGACGATCACACCTTTCTCCGGAAGGCCTGCGAAGTTTACGATGCCGGAATCAGGGCACTGGAGGGGCGACGCCTGAAGAAGGTCTCTGTGATGCTCCACCATATCAGTCAGCCCGGCGAGGTCAGTGCAGATCTCTTCGAGCACGCCAACAAGGCCGCTGAACGCTCCCGGTGGGAGCGCGTGACGGATGCCATGGATGTCCTGAATTCCCGCAATGGCGGGTGTGTTGTGTCGCTTGGCCCGCGGAAAGAGCCGCCCGGTGGGTATGCAGGCGCAAAGATTGCCTTCGGCCGGGTTCCGGACCTCGATGACTTCCTTGTTGTCCGCACCGACAGATAGGGGCCGCCCAGGATCAGCGCGGGACGGCCAGGTATCGTGCGATTGCGTGACATCTTCCACAAGGAGGGGAATTCGTGACTGGTTCTTGCGGCGTTTTATCGCTAAACGGTATGAAACAACTCACGAGGACATTATGCAGATAAAATATCTCCTGTCAGGCGGCGCTGCGGCGATCGCGCTTTCGCTGTCGGCTTGTGACACCAAGACCGATGCCCCCGCGATGTCGGCTGAGGCCGAAACGCCTGTCGAAGCGCAGGGCCTGCCGGAGATCGTCGTGACGGACGCTGAACTCGAAGGCAATCCATTCCGGCAGGAGTGGGACACGCCCTATGGCGTGCCGCCCTTCGCAGACATTCGCGACGAGCACTATATGCCAGCGACCAAGAAAGCCATTCTCGAGCTTCGCGCTGACATTGATGCGATTGTGAGCAATCCGGATGCACCGACCTTCGAGAATACGGTCGTCGCGCTCGATACGGCGGGAGCCTCTCTGAACAAGGTCCTGAACGTGTTCAGCAACATCACCAATACCGACACGAATGACACGTTGAGCGACCTGGAAGCTGAAATCTGGCCCATGCTGACCCGCGAGACCACGGCGATCAGCTTCAATGAAGACCTCTTCAAACGCGTTCAGGCGGTCTATGACCAGCGCGACCGCCTCGGCCTGGACGAGCAGGACGCCCGTTTGCTGGAGCTGACGCATCGTGAATTCCTGCGCAATGGCGCGGCCCTGTCGCCGGAGACCAAGGCCGAAGTCGCCGCGATCAATGAAGAACTCTCCGGCCTGACCACGAAATTCGGCCGCAATTTGCTGCTGTCGACCAAGGCCTTCAAGATCGAGATCACGGACGAAGCGGAGCTGGCCGGCCTGTCGGATGACTTCAAGAGCGCCCTGAAAGTCGAAGGGGAGGACAAATGGGTCCTGACTGTCGACCGGTCCGTCTACGAGACCTTCATGACGCAGAGCGAGAACCGCGACCTGCGCGCAAAACTGTTTGACGGCTATCGCCTGCGCGCCTCCGAAGGCGAGTATGACAATGGCCCCCTCGCCATCAAGATTGCCCAACTGCGCGCCAAGCGGGCCGAGCTGATGGGCTACAAATCGCATGCGCATTACCAGTTGGAAACGCGGATGGCGAAAACACCCGAAGGCGCAGAGGAATTCCTCCTGCGGGTCTGGGAGCCAGGGCTTGAGCGGGCGAAGGAAGAACGCGCCGCCATGCAGGACATGGTCGGCGATGAGTTCCAGATCGCTGGTTATGACTGGTGGCACTATGCCGAAAAGGTCCGGCAGGAGCTGTATGCCTTCGATGACAATGCGTTGAAGCCGTATTTCGAACTCGGCGCCGTGCGCGCGGGTGCGTCTGACGTCGCCTCGAAACTGCTCGGCGTCACGCTGGAGCCGGTTGAGGTCGAGAGCTGGAATCCTGACGTCACGGCCTATGACGTCAAGGATGCAGAGACCGGCGAGCATCTCGGCCTGTTCATGGCGGACATGTATGCCCGCGATTCCAAACGGGGCGGCGCCTGGATGAGCTCGTTCCGTGACACGTCCAACGTCAACGGCAACAATATCCGCCCGATCATCACCAACAATTTGAACCTGATCAAGCCGCCCGAAGGCGAGCCGACCCTGATGCGGTTCGACGAAGTGGAGACCCTGTTCCACGAATTCGGACATGGCCTGCATGGCCTGCTCACGCAGATCCGCTATTCAACCTTCTCCGGCGTGGATGGCCCGCGGGACTATACCGAATTCCCGGCTCAGATTCTGGAGCATTGGGCGGGCGCGCCGGAAGTTCTGGCAACTTATGCAAACCATTATGAAACCGGCGAGCCGATCCCGTTGGAACTCATCGACAAGATGAATGCCGCCGCAACGTTCAACCAGGGCTTCAAGACGACGGAATTCATTGCCGCCTCGCTGCTCGACCTGCGCTGGCACATGCTGACTTCCGAAGAGGCGGCAGAGATTACGGACGCCCGTGAGTTCGAGCAGAAAGTGCTGGAAGAGTATGGCCTGATCCCGGAGATCGAGCCGCGCTATCGCAGCCAGTATTTCAGCCACATCTTCGCCGGCGGCTATTCGGCCGGCTATTACGCCTATCTCTGGTCTGAAATCCTCGACGCTGACGGCTTCACCGCCTTCCGCGATACGGGCGACATCTATGACCCTGAGCTTTCGGCACAATTGAAGAAATGGGTCTATGAGTCCGGTGGCCTGCGTGAAGCAGACGAGCTTTACCGGAATTTCCGGGGCTCCGATCCGACCATTGAGCCGTTGCTGAAATTGCGCGGCTTCTCCGAGCAGCAGCCCAGCGAAGGCTGATCGGACACCGAAGCTCCAAATGAAAAGCCCGCCGAAAATCTTCGGCGGGCTTTTTCAATTCAGGCTGTTGAAGCGCGGTCTCAGGCCGATTGTTCGGCGGCCTCGCGGCAGACAATGGCCTTCACCTCGTCAACCGTGCCGGCTTCGCGCAGGGCATCGCGCACGGCGCTCTGGCGGAAGGTGCGGCTGACCTGGGCAAGTGCCCGCAAATGGTCGGCACCAGAGGATTTCGGGGCCAGCAACATGAAGACAAGATCGCAGGGCCGGTCATCGATGGCTTCGAAATCGACGCCGTGGACCAGTCTGAGATAGCCGCCAACCGGCGCTTCAATGCCGTCCAGCCGGGCATGCGGAATGGCAACGCCTTCGCCAACACCGGTCGATCCGAGGCGCTCGCGTTCCATGACCGCGTCCTCGATCTCGCGCAGACCAATCCCCGTCGCGTCGGCCAAGGCCTCGGCGAGCGCGTGAATTGCCTGTTTGCGGCTTTTCGCCTCCAAAGAAGGGATGATTACCCCGCCTTCGAGCAGGGACGTCAAATCAGTCGCCATGAAGTTGCTTTCCGTCTTCCGGCCTAGTTCCTCGGGGCGTTCGCTGGATCCACCCATCCAATGTGCCCGTCTGGTCGGCGGTAGACCATATTCAGCCCCTCATGGCCAGCATTTCTGAACATGAGTGCCGGCACTTCCTGCAGTTCGAGCTGCATAACGGCTTCAGATACGCTCATTGTCCGAATTGTGTGCGAGGTCTCCGCCACGGTCAGGGGCGTGTCATCTGCCTCTTCCATGGGCTCTTCATCGGTCGTGTCGTGTCCGTTGACGCGAAACACGGATTCCGGCGCCAGTTCGCTCGGCATCGGGGCTGAGGTTCCGGAGTGATGATCCTTCAGGCGGCGCTTGTAGCGGCGCACCCTTTTTTCCATCTTGTCGAGGCTGTTTTCGAGGGCGGCGTAAGGGTCTCCCGCTTTGCCGGTCGATTGGAGAATGATGCCGGACGGCAGGTGCACATTGCAGTCTACTTCAACGAAGGGGCCCTGTTGGGAGACGAAAACGCGGGCATCGCCAGTTCGGTTGAAATACTTACTGACTGCCGCCTCCAGTCCGTCTTCGATACGGCTCCGCAGAGCCTCGCCGAGATCCATATGCTTGCCAGTAATCTGTATCTGCACGGGCGGTCTCCTTTGTTTTTTCAGGATTCAAGTATGGCGCAGAAATGCGGCCGAGGCGAATCGATTTCCTCATCTTCAAGACTTGGGACGGGAGGGAAGGGCCCTCAAGACCTGGCGGGAGCCTGCGCAGAAAAATTCCCCGAAAACTCTCATTCTGGCGAGGCAGCAATACGATGCGTTCCACATGCCCTTCCAGGATGCCGGATAAAAATCCCCTGACTACAAAGTGGTAAGCGGTGCTCAGTTCGAGTAACCTGTTTTACACTTTCGCGTAGTCTTCTGGATTAATATCCATTCACCAAGGATTACCTCCACGCATGTCGACTGCCGAGCCCGAGGAACCGCAGGACACGCCGGTCACTCTGGCCGAGCGCGAGGCGATGTTCCGTAACACGTTTGAACATGCCAGTGTCGGCATTGCCCATGTGGGACCGCAAGGCCAGTGGCTGAACGTCAATCGCCGTGTGTGTGAGATCGTCGGGTACCCGCGCGAAGAATTGCTCAAGATCAGCTTTCAGGACATCACACATCCCGATGATCTGAATCTGGATGTCGGGCTCCTGAATGAAGTCCTTGAAGGCAAGCGGGATACCTACCGGATCGAGAAGCGCTATTATCACAAGTCCGGACGCATCGTCTGGGTCACGCTGTCGGTCAGCTGTGTCCGGGGGGCGGGCGGCGAAGTCGACTATTTCATCTCCATCATTCAGGACATCACGGAAAAGAAGCGGATCAGCCGGGCCCTGGCCGACAGCGAAACCCGGTTCCGCGCGGTTCAGGAAACCAATCCTGACGGGTTCATGATCCTGCGCAGCCTGCGCACCATGTCGGGTGAGATCGAGGATTTCATCTGGGAATTCGTGAATCCGGCGGCCGAACAGCTGACCGCGCGCACGGCAAAAGCGTTGGTCGGCAAACGCTTGTCGCAGGAAATGCCGGAAGCCTTCACGCGCGGCCTGTTCGACGTATTCTGCAAGACCGTCGAGACCGGGGAGCCCTGGCAGCGGGAAATATACTATCCGCTAGACCGGGAGCCGCGATGGTTTCATTTCACGGTGGCAAGGGTCGGAGACGGATTTGCCGTCTCCTTTCAGGATGTCACGGCGCGCAAGCAGGCAGAACTTCAATTACAGGCGAACCAGCAACGTCTCCGCACCATTCTGGATGGGGTCATGTCGATGATCGGCCTGACCACGCCGTCTGGAACATTGCTCAAGATCAACGAGGCGTCCTTGCGGCTCACGGGTGCTGCGAGCGAGGATTTGATTGGTCAGCCGATCTGGGGGCACCCGGCCTGGTCCCACACACCGGCCATGCAGGACCGGTTGATTTCGGCGTTCAGCCAGGCAAAGGCCGGACGGCGCATGCGCTTTGATGCGGAGATCCGGGATTCCCGGGGCCGATTGATCCCGGTGGATGTGCAATTGGCTCCGATTTTCGATGAAGCCGAACAGGTGACGGACATTGTCATGTCTGCGGTCGACATCTCCGAGCGCAAGCGCGCCGAAGCTCACCGCGAAATGCTGCTCGGTGAGCTGAACCACCGCGTGAAAAACTCGCTGGCAACGATCCAGGCGATCGCGGCGCACACCTTGCGGGAAGCCTCCACGCTGGAGAGTTTCCGCCAATCCTTTACCGGGCGCCTGCGCGCGATCGCCGCCAGCCACGACCTTCTCGTCTCGACGACACGGGATTCTGCCGATATTTCCCGGCTCATCCGGGATCAGGTGATGGGCTATGCCCCGGCAGAGGAAGAGCGGCTTGAAATGACCGGCCCGCCGCTCGTGCTCGGCCCGCAGGGATCCCACGCTTTTGGGCTGATCCTGCACGAATTGGCGACAAACGCATCGAAGTATGGCGCCTTTTCGAACGATTCCGGCCGGCTCAGCATCAATTGGTGTGTTGAAGAACATGATGAGGAGCCGGACGTGATCGTCGACTGGATTGAAAGTGGCGGTCCACCCGTCACACCGCCGACCCGGAAAGGCTTTGGCAGCGTGCTCATCGAACAGAGCCTGTCGCACTCTCTTGGGGGGAAAGCGAACTTAACCTTTGACCCGAAAGGATTAAAAGCCCAGTTTCGCTTTCCAGTAAGAAGGTAGGGGGAGCATGCCGAAAATACTGTTGGTGGAAGACGATTTCCTGATTGCATACGATGTGAAGGCGCAGCTTGAAGATGCTGGGCTGGAAGTGGTGGGTCCGGCGTCGAGCAATGAGGACGCAGATGCCTTGATCCAGCCGGGGGCTGTCCATGCGGCGGTGCTCGACATGGACCTCGGCGGGGTCACGTCCTTTCCTACGGCGTCCCGCTTGAAGGATCTCGGCATCCCCTTCGTGTTCGTGACGGGCAATGACCAGGCCGAACTGAAAGGTAGCCTGGCCGGGAGTGCGGTCCACACCAAGCCGGTACATTTTCCACGCCTGATAGATACGTTGAAAAGCCTGACCGCGTCCGAATAGTGCGGTCGCCTACATGGCTCTCATCGGACCCTTGATGGGCGTGCCGGCCTCCGGGTCGGCGGCCTTGCCGGCATTGCGGCCGTAATCATGCTTTTTCAAAAGGCCCCGGAATTGGTGGTAGGACAGGCCGAGCAAATCTGCTGCCCGTCCCTGATGGCCCTGTGACAGGCTGAGCGCTTCATCAATCAATTGCATCTCGAAGGCGGCGACCTGCGCGCTGAAATCCGCGGCGATCTCGGGATTGTCGCGAATGCGTATCGGATCGGCCCGAGGGGTGTCAGGTTGTCCGCTCTTGCCGGACCCTGAGGGGCGCCAGGGAGAGTCAAAGGGGTCGAGCGCCGAAGTATCGAACAGGACCGGCTCGTCCGGGGCGATCAGCATGGCCCGATGCGCCAGGCGTTGGGCAAAATTGCGAAGTTCGCGGACATTCCCCGGCCAGTCATGTGCTTCGATGGCGGCAATGGTCGATGGCGCAAAGCCCGGAAAGTCCTGCGCCATCTCGATGGCCATGCGCCGGGCAAAATGATCGGCCAGCAGGCTGGCATCGCCGGGCCGCGCGCGGAGCGGGGGCAGGGTGATGACGTCAAAGGCCAGCCGGTCCAGAAGGTCGGCGCGGAACTCGCCCGCCTCAACCATGCCCGGCAGATCGGCGTTCGTGGCTGCCACGATGCGGACATCCGTTGCCAACACCTTTGAGCCGCCCACGCGCTGGAACTCACCATATTCCACCACGCGCAGCAGCTTTTCCTGCACCTGGTCGCTCGCGGTGGCGATTTCATCGAGAAAGATCGTGCCGCCATCAGCAAGTTCAAACCGGCCCCGGCGCATTTCGGTCGCGCCGGTGAACGCGCCGCGCTCATGCCCGAACAATTCGGAATCCAGCAAAGTCTCTGACAGCGCCGCACAATTGACCTTCACGAACGGTCCGTCCCAGCGCTTGGACAGGAAGTGAAGGCGTTCCCCGATCAGCTCCTTGCCGGTTCCCCGCTCCCCGATGACAAGGATGGGGCGATCCAGCGGGGCGACGCGGGAGACATGCTCCTGCGCGCTGAGCCATGCGGGGGCCTGGCCCAGCAATTGTGTATTCTGATCAACCATTTGGTCAAAATAACCAAAAATGACGATTAAATCTACAATGCATTTAGCGAAAAATGCTAAAAACTAAAAACGGCATCCAGTCAAAATGACAAAATATCTATATAAAACAAAGTATTATAAAATTAATTTTGAACTGGCACGGTCCTTGAAATGATAGAAGGGCTCAGAGCGACAGGGCGTTGCTCACATATCCAAGAAGGACAAACTGAAAATGGAAGATCGCTACAACACTTCGGAAGCCCGCTCGGACGCTGGCCGTTTCGGTCGGTGGCTCGCGACGCGCCCGGCGGAAAGCTGGATGTTCTTCGTCGTCGGCATCTTCTTCGGCGGTTTGTTCTTCTAATCCTCCTACCCCTCACGAAAGGACGCCAAAATGGGCTTGTTCTCCCGACTCGGTGACATCATCAATTCCAACATCAACGCGATGCTCGACAGCGCCGAAAATCCTGAAAAGATTGCCCGGCTCATCATCCAGGAAATGGAAGATACGCTGGTTGAGGTTCGCACCGCTGCGGCCCGCGCCATGGCAGACAAGAAGGAAATGGAACGCGAAATCGTCCATTTCACCACGACCCGCGATGAGTGGGCCGCCAAGGCCGAACTCGCCATCGACAAGGGCCGTGAAGATCTTGCCCGGGGCGCACTGACCGCCAAGCAGAAGGCAGACGGCGAAATCGAACGTCGCAAGGTCGCGATGGACGCTGCCGAAGAAGCCTTCGAGAAGCGTCAGGACGATCTGGCAAAACTCCAGGCCAAGCTGGACGAGGCAAAGGCAAAGCATCGTGCGCTGATGATGCGCCGCGAGGCCGCCGAACAGCGTATCCGCATCCGCAGCCAGGTCTATGATGGTAAGGTCGATGATGCGCTGGCCCGCTACAATAATATCGAGCGTAAGGTCGACGAAATGGAAGCCTACGCAGATACAATCAAGGGACGCGAGCCGACCCTCGAAGCCGAATTCGCCGCGCTGGAGCGTGACGAGAGCGTCGAGAAAGAACTCGAAGCCCTGAAAGCGAAGCGCGCCAAGTCATCGGCGAAGTCTTCCAGCAAGAAATCGGAGGACTAATTGATGCTCTTTTCACTCGCTTGCCTTGCCGGCTTCATGACGCTGGTCTGCGCTCCGGGCCTCATCGCCCAGGCGCGCGCCAATCGCGCCAACTCCGCTGACGAGGCCGCCTGATGGATGAGTTTATTCCAATCATAGCGATCGTTTCGCTGTTCATCGTCCTCCCGGGCATGATCTTCCACTACATTACCCTGTGGCGGAAGCAGAAGACCCTGATGCCGGATGATGAGCGCATGATGGAGGACCTCTGGCGCTCGGCCAAGGCGATGGAACGCCGGATCGAGACCTTGGAATCCCTCCTTGAGCAGAGCGAAGCAGACAGCCCTCGCAAGCCGCCTCGCGCTTCCCGCCCCACTTTTGACGACTAAGGACCCAGACATATGTCCCGCCAATCCCGTGCCTACCGTGATCCCGCCCCAGAAGGCGACCAGTACGGCTCCCCCAATCCGAAGCGCTATTACCGCTCGCGCCATGACAAGGTCATTGCCGGCGTCTGTGGCGGCCTCGCCGAGCGTTTTGGCTGGGAACCGATCCTGGTTCGCCTGCTGGCCGTGCTCGCCTTTTTCTTCGTTGCCGGGCCGATCGCCGTGATCGCCTACATTGTGGTCTGGATGATCACGCCCCGTACGCCTCTGGGCGGTCGTCTCATCTCTCCGGAAGAAGATGTCTTCTGGCGTAATGTGAATGACCGCCCGCGCGCCACCTTCGGGAATCTGAAATACACATTCATGGATCTCGACGAACGCCTCAGGGATATCGAACGCAAGGTCACGTCTGACGAGTGGCGCCTGCGCAAGGAATTCCGCGACCTGGAGCGCGGCAACTAGACCGCGCCCATTCACCCTAACTATCCGACAAGAAGGACCGGAAAAATGCGTAAGGGGACGCTACTGACAAATAACTGGCTGCTGGGAGGAGTCTCTGTCCTCATCCTGATGATGATACTCTTCATCTCCAGCCTCCACGGACAAACCGTTCTGGAGTTCGGCGGACTTCAGATGAATTTTGCTCCGCACGAGGATGGGGGCGTTCGCCTCAGCATCGCCCGCTCGCTGGGCCAGTCAGATATCGCCGCGCTTTAAGCCGCGCAGGATCAGGCGCAGGGGGCTGACCGCCTCCAGCGCCGGCACCTCGGCGGGGGAGGGCCCGCCCAGGCATTGCGCCGCCAATAGCCGCCCGGCCCACGGGCCCCAGGTAAAGCCGCGCGCACCAAATCCATTCACAATGAATATGCCCGCCAGCAAGGGGGCGTCCGCATCGGCAGGGCGCCCTTTTCGCAATCCGGCAAAAGTTTCCACGACCGCATCATGATCCGGTACGGCGCCGATCAAGGGTAGCCGGTCGGCCGTCGTGGCCCGGATGGCAGCTCGGGAGGATACCGGAAACGCGGCTGCATCCCGCCGCCACCAGGGCGACAGTTCGCGCAATGCCTCGGCATTGGTTTCCCGGGCCGCATCGGACGTCTGAGGCGGCACGCCGTCGGCAATCTTTTCAAATGTCGCGCCCCACAAACGCTGGCCCCCCAACGCGAGGGCGTAATGTCCGCTGGCTATCGCATCGGCCTCGACGGGCGCCGCGCCTGTAACACTGTCTACCTGACCGAGCCGTCCTTCGAGGTTGATCCAGTCCAGCTGCCGGTTTGTCTCCAACGCTGTGGCGAGCACGATGGCGTCGAACGCCTCACCGTTCACCATCCGGGCCTCCAGCGATACGTCTACGGGCCCGATCCGAACCGGTACACTTTCCAGCAAGTTCGCAATTATGCGCGCGGGCTCAAGGATCAGGGCTCGCTTGTGCAGCAGGCCGCCGCCGGAGATCGCTTCAAGGTCTTCGAGGGGCAATGGCGGGTCGGCGAGCAGTTTGGCGAACCGGGTTCGCTCGGCCTCGTCCCTGGGCATCTGTCGCACGCTGGTTTCGTGCGCCCCAATCATCCCCGCATAGGTGCGGCGGGCGGCGAGATAGGCGTCGATCAGCAGGCGGGCCTGAACCGTATCGCCCGCATCAAGGCGCGGCATCAAAAGCGCCAGCGGATTACCACTTGCGCCACTTGCCGGACCGACCGGATCGAAGATGGTGACCGCCGCGCCGCGCTCTGTCAGGGCGTGTGCGGCGCTCGCCCCCGCAACTCCGGCGCCAAGCACGGCAATCTTTCGCGCCGGTGCTGGCAAGGCGCGCAAGCCATAGATGTCGGGCTTCGGGGCAGGAGGTTGGGCGAGCCTTGCTTCGAGCCGCTGGCGTTTGCGGCCATGACCGGGCGCCCTGGCGACGTCGAAGCCGGCCTCTGCCAGCCCTCGCCGCACGGCGCCTGCCACCGTGAACGTCCCAATGGTCGCGCCGGGTTGGGAGCGTTCCGCGATCAGGCCATAAAGATCAGCCGTCCACATCTCTTCATTCTTCGCCGGGCTGAACCCGTCGAGGAACCACGCATCTGCCATGAAGCGGCTGGCGGGCAGGGTGTCGTGAATGTCGCCGAGATGAAGCGTCAGAGTGACGCCAAGATCCGGCCAGACAAGGTGATGCACGCTGCGCACCGGCTCCGGCCAGTCCGCCAGCAATCGGCCAGCCAGCGCCGACAATTCCGGCCAGGCGGCCAGCGCCTGCGTCGCATCGGCTGGCGACAGGGGGAATCCTTCATAGCTGACAAAGTGCAACCACGCCTCCGGGGCAGGGCGGCGCGCTTGCCACAGCTCGCACAGGGCGAGGAAGTTCAGCCCGGTGCCGAACCCGGTCTCGGCCACGGTGAACTGGTCCCGGCCGTTCCAGGCCTCCGGCAGGCCGCAACCCTGCAGGAATACGGCGCGGGTTTCGGCCAGGCCATCTCCGGCCGTGAAGTAGACATCCCCCGCCTCGCGCGCGACGGGCGTGCCATCTTCCTTCCAGTCGATTGTCGGATGCGTCAGCAGGCGGGCCATGCGCGATGGGGTAGCCGCGTGACGGGGCTTTGAATAGTCCCCCTGCGCCGCGCACATTCTGACGAGGATTTAATCGGATCGCTCCTGCAAGATGCGCGTTGATTGAGTGACCGCAATCATGCGGCCGATACAAACAGACTGAAGGAGACCTCAATGGACAAGGAACATGTAAAAGGCGGCGCCAAGAAAGCTGAAGGCGAAGTCAAGGACACCGTCGGCAAGATGACGGACAACAAGAAGATGCAGGCCGAAGGCAAAATGGACAAGGCCGAAGGCGAAGCCCGCAAGACAGCGGGTGACGTGAAGGACGCCGTCAAGAAGTAAGGCCCCATCACACTACTGTGAAAGCCGCTCCATCAGGGGCGGCTTTTCCTTGCGCGCTGTTGCCTCGCACGCCACATAGGACTTCTCAGCAGAAGGCGGATGCTCATGAGCGAGATTGAGATCAAGCGCGAAGACGGAGAAACCGGTGGGCGCTATGTTACGCGGGTCAAGGGTCATGAGGCCGAGATGACCTACTCGAAGGCCGGCACGCAGCGGATCATCATCGATCATACCGGTGTGCCCAAGGAGCTTGGCGGCCTCGGTGTCGGCGTGGCCCTGGTGAAGCGCGCGGTCGAGGATGCCCGCCGGGATGGCATCAAGATCATTCCGCTCTGTCCTTTCGCTAAGGCCCAGATCGAGAAACACCCCGAATGGCAGGACGTCCTCGCATGACCACGACCAGGATTACCCATGACGAAAACCATATGCGCTACAGCCATTTCGAGAATGGGCTGGAAGCGTACCTGACCTATGAGCGCCCGCGCACCGGCCATCGCCACATCACCCATACGATTGTCCCGGGAGAACTCGGGGGCCGGGGCCTCGGGAAAAAACTGGTGAAGACGGTGATGGAAGATATCATGGCCGCAGGGGAGACGGTGTCGTCTTCCTGCTGGTTCGCCACGGCCCTGATCGAAAAGTCGCCCGAATGGGCCGCCTTGAGGGGATGACCCAGCCCTTCTGGAAAACGAAGTCGCTTGGTCAGATGACATCGCAGGAATGGGAATCCCTCTGTGATGGCTGCGGCAAGTGCTGCCTGCTCAAACTGGAAGATGAAGATACCGGCGAGATTGCCTATACGCGGCTGCATTGCCGCTTGTTCGACAGCACGACCTGTCAGTGTGCCGACTACCAGAATCGCAAGAAAATTGTCGAAGACTGCGTGATCCTGACGCCGCAAAAGGTGGAGGAAATCCGCTGGATGCCGAAGACTTGCGGCTATCGCCTGATCCATGAAGGCAAGGACCTGCCCGACTGGCACCATCTCGTGTGCGGCGACCGCAACCGTATCCATGAAGAAGGCCATTCCATCCGGGGGCGTACCGTCTCCGAAGATACGGTCTTCGAGGAAGACACCGAGGACTGGATCGTCGACTGGGAAGGCAATGAGCCATAAGGCGGGTCTGGACCCGTCAGGTCTTTACACGCCAACCACTTCGCTGTTGGTCGCTTCGGTCTTCAGCCATTTGATGAAATTGCGCACATCCGGCGTCAAATGGCGGCCCTTCGGATAGACAATCCAGTAGCCGAAATCGATCAGATGCGAGCCGTCGGCAAACGGGGCCACAAGCCGGCCGGAGGCGAGGTCTGCTGCGGCAATGGCGCGTTTGGCCAAGGCCACACCGCGCCCGGCGGCGGCGGCCTCGATCACCAGGATCGCCTGATTGAAGCGCGGGCCACGTGAGCCCTCGACATCTTTCACGTTCCGCGCGCGCAGCCAGCTGGCCCAGTCGGGGCAGGACGGGTCATTCTCATTGCTTTCGTCATGGATCAGCGTGTGATGGCGCAAATCCGAAGGCTTGCGGATCGCGTCCGGTCCTTCCAGCAGGGCAGGGGAACAGACCGGCAGGACGGTCTCGTCCATCAGTTTTTCCGATTTCAGCCCGTCATAATTGCCCCGGCCATAGCGGATCGCGAAATCGGCATCTGCCGTCGTGAAATCCGTCAGCCCCATGTCAGCCGAGATCCAGGCTTCGGTCTCTCCATGCGCGCGATGGAAGCCGTCGAGACGGGGGGCCAGCCATTTCGCCGCGAAGGAAGGCGCCGAAGAGACCATGACCCGGCCCTTGCGGGCGGGGGCCTGCATGATCCGGCCGGCTTCAGAAATTCTCTCGAATGCGTCCCGCACGAGGGGCAGGCTCGCCTGAGCGGCATCTGTCAGCAAAACTGAACGGCCCGTTCGCTTGAACAGGGGCGTGCCGGCATATTCTTCCAGCTGCCTTATCTGTTGTGAAATCGCGCCGGGCGTGACATTCAGCTCTTCGGCAGCCTGTGTAAACGAGAGCCGCCGCGCGGCGGCCTCAAAGGCTCTCAGCGCATTCAATGGGGGAAGTCGGTCGGATGGGTCTGACATGGATAGTTTCTCTAAAGGATCGCTGTAGGGGTTCATGGTTGCGTCCGCCGCGTCAAGAGCCATTTTGGCACTTGATTGATCAGCTTGCCTAAAAAGGGGTTCGCCCGCATGCGCCAGTTCCCGGCTTTCTTCAACATGGATGACGCGCGCGTCGTCGTGTTTGGCGGTGGCGAAGAAGCGCGTCGCAAGGTGCGCCTGCTCGCCAAGACCCCGGCACACATTACCGTGATCATCGGGAAAGACATCGATTCCGGGTTTGCGCAGGAATTTGCCGGCCGCATCACCATCGCGCCACAGGCCGAGGCGGGCGCCGCGCTGGATGTGGCCCGGTTCGCCATCGTGGCGTGCCGGATCGATGACAATACCGAACGCGCCATCACCTGGGCGCGTCAGTATGGCGTGCCGCTCAATGTGGTCGATCGGCCGGATCTCTGCGATTTCACCGTGCCCTCCATCATGGACCGCGGCGAGATCGTGGCCGCTGTGGCCTCCGGCGGGTCCGCGCCCGTGCTCGCCAAATCGGTCCGTGCAAAACTGGAAGCGCTGATCCCTGCCCGCATCGGGGACCTTGCTGCCCTGGCCGGACGGATGCGCGACGACGTGAAGGCCAAACTTCCGGACGCCTCCGACCGCCGCCAGTTCTGGGAGCAGGTGCTGAATGGCAAGGCCGCCGAGCTTGCCTATGCCGGAGAGATCGAGGCCGCCGAACAGGCCATGCGAGATGCGCTGGCCGGCCGCCGCACGCAGGGCGTGGTCCATCTGGTCGGCGCGGGTCCGGGTGACCCGGAATTGCTGACCCTGAAGGCCCTGCGCCTGCTGCAGGAAGCCGACATCGTGTTTTATGACCGGCTTGTCAGTGATGAGATTCTCTCACTGATCCGCCGGGATGCAGACCGGGTTTCGGTCGGCAAGAGTAAGGGTGACCATTCGGTGCCCCAGGACGAAATCCACGAAATGCTGATCCGTGCGGCGCGAGACGGCAAGCGTGTTGTGCGCCTGAAGGGCGGCGACCCGTTTATCTTCGGACGCGGCGGCGAAGAGATGGAAGCCGTGCTCGCGGCCGGCGTCGAAGCCTTTGTCGTGCCGGGCATTTCCTCTGCGCTCGGATGCGCGGCGCAGGCGGGTGTCCCGCTGACCCATCGCGATCATGCCCAGAGCCTGACCTTTGTCACCGGCCACGCCAAGGCGGGCGGCGTACCTGATCTCGATTGGGACTCGCTGGCCAAGCCGAACCAGACCGTCACGGTCTTCATGGGCGTTGGCACGGCGACAGCCATTACCGACAAGCTGATTGAAGCGGGCCGTGCGCCGGACACGCCGGTTGCGGTGATCGAGAATGGCACCCGTCCCAATGAAATCCAGGTCTTCGGCATCCTCGCAGAACTGCCGGACCTCATCAGAGACAACCATATTCAGGGGCCGGCTCTGCTGATTATCGGTAAGGTGGCCGGCCTCCCTTTCGCTAGTGGCGCCATCGGCCTGTCGGGCCACGTCGGCCAGGAGACTTTTGCATGACATCCGTTCGCCCGAAACTCAAGCCGGATACGCCGAAGGCCGTCACCGCGTGGGAAACCGCCACAGGCCAGAATGTCTGGATGACCGCGAGTGGCAGCTGGACCCAGGATGTCTCGCAAATCGCCGCCTTCACCGGCGACGAGGCCGAGGCGCGCCTTGCCGAGGCGATGGCACAGGAGGGGATCGTCACCGATCCGTATTTCATGGAAGTCACCGAGACCGGCGAAATCACGGGCCGTGAGACCCTGCGAGAGACGATCCGCGCCAAGGGGCCGACCGTTTCCTATGGAGAGGGCGCCTGATGCCCCATCGCGAGATCACGCGGCTTACGCTCTATGGTGACTCCATTTCCGGCAATTGCATGAAGCCGAAATGGACCGCTGACCTGCTCGGCATTGCCTATGATTGGGTCGAGGTCGATATCCTGCAGGGCGGGACACAGACCGAAGATTTCCTGTCGCTGAACCCGGCGGGCCAGGTGCCGCTCGCACGCTGGCCGGATGGCCGGGCGCTGCCGCAGTCGAACGCCATCATGCTGTATCTCGCCGAAGAGGCGGGCAGCGACCTTGTACCGTCGGATACATTCCGCCGGGCCCAGATGATGAGCTGGCTGTTCTGGGAACAATATTCCCACGAGACGGCCGTCGCTGTGCGGCGCTTCCAGAAGCATTATCTCAATACGCCGGACGACCAGATTGATCCGCAGCTGATGGCCAAGGGCCGCCGCGCACTGGGCGTGATGGAGTTGCAGCTGACCTATACGGACTGGATCGTTGGCGACACGATGACGCTCGCCGACATCGCACTGGTTGCCTACACACGGGTCGCCCATGAGGGCGGCTTCGACCTGTCGGAATTTCCCTCCGTGGAGAGATGGGTCAGCCGCACCGAAGCGGCCCTCAATATACCGCACGCAAAAGAGGCTGCGTAATGTACAGATATGATGAGTTTGATGCTCGGATCGTTTCCGAGCGGGTCGCGCAATTCCGGGGACAGGTGGACCGCCGCCTGTCGGGCGAATTGCTGGAAGACGAGTTCAAGCCGCTCCGCCTGCAGAATGGAGTCTACTTGCAGCTGCATGCCTACATGCTGCGCGTGGCCATTCCCTATGGCCAGCTAAATGGCCGCCAGCTGCGCCAGCTGGCCATAGTCGCGGGCGACTATGACCGGAACTATGGCCACTTCACCACGCGCCAGAACATCCAGTTCAACTGGGTTGCCCTGAAGGACATTCCGGACGTGCTGGCCAAGCTGGCCGAGGTCGAGATGCACGCCATCCAGACTTCCGGCAACTGTATCCGCAATGTGACGTCAGACCATTTTGCCGGCGCGACGAAAGACGAGCTGATGGACCCGCGCCCCTGGTGCGAAATCATCCGCCAGTGGAGCACGTTCCACCCCGAATTCGCTTTCCTGCCGCGCAAGTTCAAGATCGCCGTCACGGCGGCCGAGCATGACCGCGCCGCGATCCGCGTACATGATATTGGCCTGCATATCCGCAAGCGCGGCGATGTGGTCGGGTTTGAAGTTCATGTCGGTGGCGGGCAGGGGCGCACGCCGCACCTCGCGACACTGGTCAACGAGTTCGTGCCGGAAGCCGAGCTGCTCGATTATCTCGAAGCCATCATGCGCGTCTACAACCGCTTCGGCCGCCGGGACAACAAGTACAAGGCCCGCATCAAGATCCTCGTCAGCGAACTGGGCGAGGCTGAATTCCGCCGCCTCGTCGACGCGGAATATGCTGCCCAGCGCGAGAACGAGAAGATCGACCTGCCGCAGGCCGAGATCGACCGTATCCATGCCTATTTTGCGCCGCCGGAACTGGCCGCGAAGTCGGACACGTCCCCAGCGTTCGAAGCGCTGAAGGCCGAAGATACAGAGTTTGCGCGTTGGGCCCGCATCAATCTCCATCCGCACAAGCAGCCGGGTTACACGTCCGTGACCGTCAGCCTGAAGCCGATTGGCGGTCTCGCTGGCGACGCGACGGATGCGCAGATGATGACGGTCGCGCATCTCGCTGAAACCTATGCCTATGACGACATTCGCGTCAGCCATGCCCAGAACCTCGTCCTGCCGCATGTCGCACTGGATGATCTGCCGGATGTCTATCGCGAATTGAAAGCCGCAGGCCTCCATACCGCGAATGAAAGCCTGATCACCGACATGATCGTCTGTCCGGGTCTGGACTATTGCAACCTCGCCAATGCCCGCTCCATCCCGGTCGGGCAGGCCGTGCAACAGGTCTTCGCCGATCCCGACTATCAGGAAGACATCGGCCGCCTGCACATCAATATTTCCGGCTGCATCAATGCCTGCGGCCACCATCATGTCGGCCATATCGGCATCCTTGGCGTCGACAAGAAGGGTGAGGAATTCTATCAGATCACCTTTGGTGGCCGCGCCGATGAGAAGGCCGCGATCGGCGATATTGCCGGCCCCGGCCTGAAGGCTGACGACGTGCCCGGCGCCCTCAAACGCGTCGTCGACACCTATCGCGAGCTGCGCGCCGACAAGAGCGAATTGTTCATCGAGACACTGGCCCGCCTCGGCCACGATCCCTTCAAGGAGGCGCTTTATGCCGCTGGTTAAGAACGGCACGGAGATCGACAATATCTGGGCCTTTGTTCCGGATGAAGGCGAGCTGTCTCCTGGTGGATGTATTACAGTTTCACTGGGGCGCTTCCGCAGCGAGCGGGAGATCCTGCTGGCCCGCAATACCGATATTGGTGTGCGGCTGGAGCCGGGCGACGACCCGCACGAACTGGAGGAATATCTCGACCGGTTGCAGCTGATCGAGATCAGTTTCCCTAAATATACCGACGGGCGCGGCTACTCCCAGGCCCAGCTCCTGCGCCGTCGTTTCGGCTATTCCGGCGAACTGCGCGCCGTGGGCCATGTCCTGCGGGATCAGATATTCTATATGAACCGTTCAGGCTTTGACGCTTACGAGACCGCCCGTGCTGACCTACATGAAGTAGTGAACGCACTGGAAGAATATTCCGATGTCTACCAGCCCGCCGCGGCTGGCCGGGTGCCGGTTTATCGCAAGAGACACGAAAGCTGATCCTTATGCCTTATGGCGACAGCCTGGCCCGCAAGACCGAAGCCTCGGACACTCGTCTGGCCCGCCTGAATGGCGAGCTGCGCGATGCGTCCGCTCAGACGGTGCTGCGCGTCGCGATGGTCCGCGAATGGGCCGACAGCCTGACCTATGTGTCGAGCTTTGGGGCGGAAAGCGTCGCCATGCTCGCCCTGATCGCCGACGTGAAGCCGGATCTGCCCATCGTCTTCCTCGAAACCGGCATGCATTTCCCGCAGACGCTCGACTACAAGGACGAGCTGATCGAGAAGCTCGGCTTGACCGGCGTGCGCGAAATTGCGCCAAGTGAGACCGAGCGCAAGGTGCTCGACCCGAAGAACAATCTCTGGAAGACCGATCCGGACGCCTGCTGCGCCCTGCGCAAGGTGCGCCCGCTGGAGCCCGCTCTGGAAGGTTTTGATGCCTGGATCACCGGCCGCAAACGCTTTCATGGCGGCGCGCGGATGAGCCTGCCGGTCTTCGAATTCGCCAATGGTCGTTACAAGGTGAACCCGCTGGCCAATTGGACGCCTGACGATGTGGAACTGCTGATCAAGCAGCGCAATTTGCCGCGTCATCCTCTGGTCGCTCAAGGCTATCCGTCCATCGGATGCTGGCCATGCACAAAGCCCTCCGACAATCCGGACGATCCGCGCGCGGGTCGCTGGGCCGGGCAGGCGAAGTCCGAATGCGGCCTCCACGTCGAAAAGACGGAACGCCCGCGGGTCTTCTAGGCCTTGGCTCCAAATATGAGAGCCATGGCGATCGCTCCGGCGGTCGCCACATTCACACTGTCAAAGCCTTCCGACATTGGGATGCGCACCGGCATACTAGCCGCGATCAGTTCATCCGGCAGGCCCGGTCCTTCGGCGCCGAGCAGGATGGCAAGCCGGTCCGGCATATCCATTTGCGTGATCGGCGTTGCCTCGGAGCGCGGCGTCATCGCCCAGACTTCATAGCCCGCTGCCTTGGCTGCGTTCACCATGTCCAGGCCCGTCCCGCCATGGGCATAGGGCAGCCACAGGCTGCTGCCGGAGGAGACGCGAATGGCCTTGCGATAGAGCGGGTCGCAACATTGTGCATCCATCAGCACGGCATCTGCGCCGAAGGCCGCGGCGTTGCGAAAGCACGCGCCGACATTGTCGTGATTGGACAGGTCCGACATAAGGAGCAGGGTGGCCGGGCCAGCGCCCTGCGCCGCCAGGAAGGTCTCCGGCGCGGCAATCTCCCCCTTAAGCCCGCACGCCAGCACGCCGCGATGCATCGGGAAGCCGGCGACGGCGTCCATCACAGCCTGCGGTGCCACATAAACCGGAATCTCCTCCGGCACTTCAGCTAACAGGTCCGCCAGAGGCTCCACCCGGCTTTCAGCCAGGAACACGCTTTCCAGAGCGAACCGCCCGCGCGTTAGCGCTGTCTCCAGTGTCACCTTTCCCTCGATGATAAAGCGCGCGCCATGACCTGAGGTGAGGTCCTTCTCGCGGAGGGAGACATAGGCCTCCAGACGGGGATCATCTGAATGGGAAACCGGGATCAGGGGCATCGGTTTTGTCTTGTCTTGGCGCCAGGAGGGAAAGGGGGCTGTAGGCAAGGCAAGCGGACAAGTCAAAGACACATCCGGCCGCGTAGGTCGTCATCGCGCCTCTTTATCACCTGTCTTCCCGGATCGCCTGCCGCGCGTAAATTGCAAATACATTCCCCTAATGAGAGAAAAATTCAATCTTTTGCTATTGTGGACACTATCATAAATAGATATTGAGAAGGCGATTCAGAATTTGTTGGCTGGCCGGGGGGCGCATGAGCTTGATAATGAAAACAATGGTCGTGCTGTGGCATCATAGACTGGTGCTCATGCTGATAGTAGTGGCGGCGAGCCTCCTGGCCATTTCCGCAGGACGGCAGATGTATCGCCAGGCGGCTCTGGAGCAGGTTTCCGGCCTGCAACTCAAATTGAATGACGAACTGACGGCCTACAATGCCGCAAGTACGGTGCCTGCCCTGCTCCACGTCCTCTCTTCGGAAGACATGCAACGGGTTCATGTCCTGATGAATGGGGGAGGGCATACAGGATTATCCGCGCCGCTCTGCCAGCGGGCCCGGACCCGGTCGGTGGTGGGTCCACAACCCGAGGCGCTGACCTGCTCTGTCCAGTCCGTGCAGGCCAGACGGTCGGATATTGTGTGCGAATCCATATTCCGGCCCGAAGGGACATCAGCGAATGGCCCTGACGACCAAAGCGAGAGGGCTTGCCTCGTCGCCGTCTGGTCATCCAATCGCAGGAAATGGAATTTGAAGTCGGCGGGTGTCGGGCACCTGACAGACGACCCATTGTTTCATGAGCCGTCTGATCAGGATGATGCTGCCTATCCGCAATTGTCGGAACGCTGAAGCCCTGAAAGGCAGGGCAAGGCCTTAGGCGGCGCTGGCGCCCGTGCTTGGCAGGCCTTGGTCCTTCGCCATGCGCTTCATGGCCTTCTGGAGCTTTTCGAACGCCCGCACTTCAATCTGGCGGATCCGTTCCCGCGAGACATTGTAGACCTCGGAGAGTTCTTCCAGTGTCTTGGGTTCTTCCGACAGGCGCCGTTCGGTCAGGATGTGGCGTTCCCGTTCGTTAAGATCTTCCATGGCGGAGGTCAGCAATTCCATCCGCGCATTGAATTCCTGCTTGTCGGCAAACTCCTCGGCCTGGCCCTGGTCGTCGTCGGCCAGCCAGTCCTGCCACTCCATGTCGCCATCGGTGCCCATCGGCACGTTCAGCGATGCGTCCGAGCCGGACATGCGCCCATTCATGGAATAGACTTCGGCTTCCGTGACGTTGAGCTTTTCAGCAATCAGCTGAGCCTGTTCGGGGCGCAGATCGCCTTCGTCCAAGGCTTTCATTTCGCCCTTCAGGCGGCGCAGATTGAAGAACAGCTTTTTCTGCGCGGCCGTGGTGCCCAGTTTGACGAGGCTCCAACTGCGCAGGATGTATTCCTGGATTGCGGCCCGGATCCACCACATGGCGTAGGTGGCAAGGCGGAAGCCCTTGTCCGGGTCGAATTTCTTGACGGCCTGCATCAGGCCGACATTGCCCTCGGAGATCACTTCGGCCATGGGCAGGCCATAGCCGCGATACCCCATGGCAATCTTGGCCACGAGTCGCAGGTGGGATGTCACCATCTTCTCAGCGGCCTGGGTGTCTTCCTGTTCACGCCATTTCCGCGCGAGCATGAACTCTTCGTTCTTCTCGAGCATTGGGAATTTGCGAATTTCGGTGAGGTAGCGGCTCAGGCCCTGTTCCGGGCTGAGAGCCACGCTCGCACTGGCGGTTTTGTTCGCCATAATCCAATCTCCTCCTTTGCAGACCAACCCCGCTTTGCGGCGATCGTTCCGGCAATCAGATGTTCTTCCTGACGTTTAGCCCCGCTATGCGGCGGCGTCGCCCCGTATTATCCGCATGTCTATCATCGCGGATTAACATAAATAAGCGCGCTGCCCCTGCTTTTGAAGGGGTTTTGAACGGCTGAATTCACTTGCCGCAGCCAGCCTGTCCATTGCCATCGAAGGGGGCGCATGTACGCCGCACGTTGCTGTCACAAGTTGCGGAACCGGTTCGCTGTTCGCGAGGTTGTTTGCGTGTATCATAACAGGAAATACTGAAATGGGCAGCACTACACTCAGTCGCACGGATGCCTTCAGGCAGTTCGTGCAATCCGACACCTTCCCCTGTATCGGCGCAAAATCCGCAATGGTCCGCGACCAGCTGATGATTGCCGAGTTCGGGGATATCGACTCCGCCGCCGGCGACATCAATCTCAGGCGGGCACTCGAAGAGTTTATCGAACAGCTCGATTTCGACTCGCCGGTCGTCCAGTCCTTCGTGGCGATCTTTACCGGGCCGACCCAGATGTCGGAGACCGAATTCGAGCGCGCGCTCTGGAACAGGCTCCAATCCCTCCACAATCTCGATGTGGTCGAGGGCAGGGGATGGGCCGAGAGCGCCGAGCGCGACCCGGAATCCGCGCATTTCTCCATGGGCCTGCTGGGCGAAGCGTTCTTCGTCATCGGCTTGCATCCCGACGCCTCCCGTCCGGCCCGCCGGTTTGAGTTCCCCGCGCTCGTGTTCAATTCGCATGAGCAGTTTGAGCGCCTGCGGGAAGATGGTAGGTTCGAGAAGATGAAAAAGATCATCCGCGAGCGCGACAAGGCGCTGGCCGGATCGGTCAATCCCATGCTTGCCGATTTCGGTCGCGGCTCTGAAGCCGCACAATATTCCGGCCGGGAGGTCGGGCCCGACTGGAAATGTCCGTTCACCCCACAGGAGCCCCTGAAATGAGCCATCGAATTCCGCCAAAATCCGGCGCCGCCTTTATCCTCCGCAAGGGCGAGCGCCTGACCGTAACGGATCCCGAAGGCGAACAGGTCAGCGATATGGTCGCGTATAATCTGGAGGACCGGAAGGAAGTCATTTCGTCCGGCCGCTCCCTCGATTATGCCGGCCGCATGTTCCTGACCAAGGGAGACATCCTCTATTCGAACCGCAGCAATGACATGCTGAAAATTGTCGAGGACGAAGTGGGTCGTCACGATTTCACCCTGACGCCGTGCTCGAAGGATACATTCCGCAAACTGTATAATGAGGCAGACCCCAAGGGCGGCTGTCAGGAAAACCTGGAAGCCGCGCTCGCCGACTATGATATCGGGCCGGATGATATCCCCATCGCGTTCAACATCTTCATGCATGTTGCGACCGATCCCGAGACCGGCGAGATCAAGGTGCTGCCGCCGCTCAGCAAGGCCGGGCAATCGATCACCTTCGAGGCCTGCATGGATTTGCTGATCGGCATGACCAGCTGCTCGGCCGGAGAATCCAACAATTTTGCGTACAAGCCGATTGACTACGAGATCGCGTCGGTGGCGGTCTGATGGATATTTCAGCCATCTATTATGACGGGTGGAAGGATCTGGTCCGGATCGCCCTGGCTGCGCCGGTCATCTATTTCACGATCATTGCGTTCATCCGTCTCGCCGGCAAAAGGTCGACGTCCCAGATGAACAATTTTGACTGGGTGGTGACAGTGGCGCTCGGTTCCATCGCCGGGGCCGGGATCACGTCGAACAGCGTGACCGCCTTCGAGGCCCTGTTCGCGATCCTGATCCTGCTCGGCATTCAATGGGCCCTGACCTTCATCATTGCCCGAAATGGGGGGCTGGAGGGACTGGTCAAATCCAGCCCGCGCCTGCTCGTCTATCGGGGCGAATATCTCGAGAAGAACATTCGCGACGAGCGTCTGACCAAATCGGAAGTGCTCGCCGCGCTCCGCGAAAATGGCCTCACCCATGTCGAGGCGGCCGAGGCGGTCGTACTGGAAACCGACGCGTCGTTCAGCGTGATCGCGCGCGAAAACGCAAGCGTCTCGCCCGAGCATCTGGCGCGCTCCGTGCGGGGTGTCCCGAACCAATCCTGACGCTGGATTTAGGGCTTCAAAAGGCGGCTGACCGGCGTCCCGTGTCACAATAAATTCACATAAATCAACGGCTTGTCCGCTGTTGTGGATATTACTGGTTACCAAGTTTTCAGACTGTCCTGATAGGCAGATCCCTGAGTGCCTTTGGGTGGGGCAGATGGGTTTGTTATGAGATTTCGCTCCACGTCATGGATGCATTTTTCGCCGCTCTATGTGAGCGACAGTTTTGATGCGGTGTCGGCATTCTTTGTCAGCAATCCGGAAGCCACCTTGTGCCCGATTGTGGACCGGACCGGCAAGCCGGTGGGCTTCGTCTCGCTACAGGCGTTCCAGCGGCTGATCTCGAACCCGTTCGGATATGCCCTGAACCAGAAGAAGGGGGTGGCCGGGATCATGGACCGCAACCCGCTTGTCATGGCCCTGTCCGAGGACGCAGCCACCGTGTTCGGTAGCATCCGGGACAAATCAGACCTGCTGACCAATGGCCTGATCCTGGTCCATGAGGACGGCGTCTATGCGGGCTGCCTGAATGCGCTGGGCGTGTTTCATGCCCTGACCGAAATTCATGCCAGCATGCTGACGGACCTGCAGGCCGAAATCGAGGAGCGCGAGCGCGCCGAGCGCAAGATCCGGCAACTGGCCGACACCGACCCGTTGACCCAGATTCTCAATCGCCGCGCCTTCGTCCGCGAAGTGCAGTCCCTGGTCGAGCAGGGGGCACCCTTCATGTGCGCCCTGGTGGATCTGGACCGGTTCAAGCCGCTGAATGATCGCTATGGACATGCCATTGGGGACCGCGTGCTGAAAGTGCTGGCAAGCCGGCTCTCGGAGATGGAGGGCTGCCAGTTTGCGTGCCGGCTGGGCGGGGACGAGTTTGCGTTTGTGCTAGGCGGCGACGGAGCGCCGGCACTGGACATGGCGGCCCACGCCCAGAGTGCGCTGCTCTCCCCGATAGAGACAGAGCTTGGCCTTGTCTCGGTTGGCGCCTCCATCGGCCTTGCGGCCTTCCCGCAGGATGCGGCCGATGAGACCAGTCTGATGTATGCCGCCGACAAGGCGATGATCCGGATAAAATCCGAAGGCGGAGGGATTGCTGCGTTCGACCGTCGGCAGGACATGTCCGACATGGGCGCCGAAGAGTTCGACAAGACCATCATCGGGGCCGTGAAGGACAATCGCTTCCAGCCCGCCGTCCAGCCGATCCTCGACCTGCGCACGCACATGATTGCGGGCTATGAGGTGCTTGCGCGCTGGCCTGATAGCGGGTTCAGCCGCCAGCCCTCGCCGAAACAATTCATGCCCGCGGTTGAGCGTCTGGGCCTGATCGACAGCTTCTTCTGGTCCATGCTCAATCAGGCGCTGCGCTGGCTGCCGGACGGTACCAGCTTCCTGTCTTTCAACGTCTCCCCCTCGCAGCTGACGTCTCATGAATTTGCCGACAATTTCCTAAACGCGCTGCGGCGGCATGGCATCCCGCCCGAACGGATCGAGCTCGAAATCACCGAGAATGTCCTGTTCCGGAATATCGACACGAGCAAGCAGGTGCTGGGCAAGATTGTCGGAGCAGGGGTCTCGCTTGCCCTCGATGATTTCGGCACCGGCTATTCCTCGCTCTCCCTGTTGGAAGAATTGCCCTTCAACAAGGTCAAGCTCGACAAGAGCCTGCTGGGCAAGAAGAGTGATTCCGGCGTCCTGCCCAAAGTGCTGACGGGCAGTCTGAAGATGTGCCGGGAAATGAATCTGATCAGCTGCGCCGAAGGCGTGGAAACCAGCTGGCAGCTGGAACAGCTCGCCACGCGCAATTGCGACCTGATCCAGGGCTATCTGATCGGCCGGGCTGTGCTCTGCAAGGAAATGACCGCGCCCGACCTCAATGTGCGCGCAGGCTGACGCCGCCGACAGAGGGAATAGCGGCCGCGTATCCTGCAAGAAAACGTCCCGGTCCTGTAGTCATGCCTGGCCCTGGTCAGACCTTATCCGTCCTCCCGGTATGCGAGGGCTATACTCTTGCACATGGACAGCCTGTTTGCGCCCCCACCGCCCCTCAAGCCGCACCTCCAACCTTTCCGCTTCTGGATATGGTTGCAGCTGGTCCTGCTGCGCCTCTATGTGCGCCGCCTGAAGGGGCGCGGCACGCCGTTTCTGACAATGTGTGATGCCCGCGGCACTGTCTGGATCGCCGCCATCGGGGATGCACCGGGGACCGCGCGGCCAGATCCTTTGGCCTTCACACCGTCGAAAGCGTTTCAGGCCGCGATGGGCCGTATCGCCTTGTCCCCCATGCATCAGGAAATCTCCATGTGTGTCCTGCGCACGCTTCGGGCCGTCTCGCCCTGCGCCGACCGGCAGGGGCAGGGGACGGGTTTGCCGCTGCCTCTGCCAGATATCTGACCGCCGGGCGCACCTGAAAACCTGATCTCAAATGCCAAGCGCCTTCACGGGCGTCGCACCCGCATGTTTTGATGGCGGAATGGTCATGACGTGCCCGTCACAGGACAAACGGCCTGGCCGCTACTCGGTTTCCAGTTCGACGCGGGCCTCGGCCAGATAATCCGTAGACCGCATTTCATGGAGGCGGCTGGCGGTGCGTTCGAACTCGAAACTGCCATCGCCCTCGGGGTAGAGGCTCTCCGGCTCGGCCGCTGCGCTGGCGACCAGTTTGATCTTCGCCTCATACAGCGCGTCGATCAGCGCCACGAAGCGCGCCGCCTCATTCCGGTTTTCCGGGCCAAGGGTCGGAATGCCTGACAGGATCACCGTGTTGAAATTTGCGGCAATCGCCAGATAGTCGCGAGACCCGAGCGGCCGGGCGCACAATTCCTCGAAGGTGAAGCGCGCCACCCCGGCAGCTTCCCGATGCACTTCCAGCTTCCGGCCCTTGACGGTCAGCACGCAATGCTGTGGTTCGGCGCCAAGAGTTAGCCGGTCCCAGGCCCGGTCCAGCGCGGCCTCGGACCCCGCGTTCAGCGGCGCATACCAGACCGGCGCTTCGATCAGGCGGTCGAGCCGGTAATCCCGCTCCGAGGCGAGTTCCAGAATCTCGCAATGCGCCTTCAGATGCTCGATAAAGGGCAGGAAGAGGGGACGGTTGATGCCATCCTTGTAGAGATCATTGGGGTGGCGGTTGGACGTGGCCACCACCGTGACCGCCATGTCGAACAGCGCCTCGAACAGGCGGGCCAGAACCATCGCATCGGCGATCTGGGTGACCTGGAATTCATCGAAGCAGAGCAGGCTCGCCTCGGAGGCGATCTGTTTCGCCACTGGCGCGATCGGGTCGTCGCCCGCTCCCTTCACGCGCCATTCCGAACGCTTGCGGTCGTCCTGAGATAGCTTGCGCCAGGCATCCAGACGGTCATGCACTTCGGCCATGAATTCATGAAAATGGACCCGGCGGCGGGCTTCCACCGGCGCACTCTCGAAGAACAGATCCATCAGCATGGATTTGCCCCGCCCGACACCGCCCCACATGTAGAGGCCGGTCACGGTTTCAGCTTTTGAGAACCAGCCGCCGGTCTTGCGGTTGGCCAGTCGGTGTTCCAGATCGTTCAGCGCCGCAGCGGCCGTGGCCTGAACCGGGTCCGCCGTCAGTTGGCCTCTCTTGATGCGGGCTTCATATTTCTCAAGCACGTTGGGCATATTTCTCAACCCAGCCGCTCGGCGATCTGGGCCAGCAGCCGGCTCCACGATCCGGGCACGAGCAGGAAGGTCAGCGCCGCGCCGGCCAGCGCTCCGCCAAGATGGGCTCCATGCGCGATCATCGTGTTAGGCCTGCGTGAGAGAAAATAGCTGACGGAAATGAACAATGCGGCGGCCACGATTGCCCACATGGGAATGATGAAGAACAGTCCCAGCATGGCGAATGGCAAAAGCACGCTGAAGGAGAGCACCACGCCCGAGGTCGCGCCGGACGCGCCGACCGCGCGATAATCCGGCTGGTTCTTCTTGTCGACATATTCCCAGATGTTCCCTGCCAGCAGTGAGCCAATATAGATGATCAGGAAAGTCGTTGCACCGAGAATACGTTCCAACACCCGGCCAAATTCCCACAGGACGAACATGTTGATGAACAAATGGGTCGCATTCACGTGCAGGAAGGCGGAGGTCACGAAACGCCACCATTGACGGCCATCCCGGATCGGGGCGATCCAGAAATTGTTGTCCTCGAAGAAGTCGCGGTTCGACAGGCCGATCAGGCTGACGAGGACATTGGCCGCGATCAGGCTGATCGTCACGGGGAATTCCATCATCGGGGTCACCGCCTTGTTGCTATGCCGCCCAGCAAAAAGCCGCCCGGACGTATCCAAGGCGGCTTAGCAAGGGGAAGGGGCGCTTCGCAAGCGCCCGGATGGGTTAGGCCGCGCGGACGGCCTTGGTTTCAGCGGCTGGCATCAGGTCCATCAGGAAGTCTTCAAAGGCATCGGGGCGCTGGATGAAGCGGTTGAACGGCAGGGTCGCCTTGAAGATGGCCTGGGGATGGATGTTGGCGCCGCAGCGCAGGGCGGACTCAACGGCCTGGTCACGCACATCCATGGAAGAGACAACGGCGATCCGGTATTTGCCCATATTGGCAACCCGCGCGATGGTCATGTCAGGGTCGAAGGAATCCGGCAGGCCGAGGTCCAGGACGACAAGGTCGAAGCGTTCGAGGCGCAGGCGGGACTCTGCCAGCATCAGGGTCGGCGCCATGACAAGGTCGACTTGCACGCGCGAACGCGCTGCCTTGTCTGCCGCAATCGCCAGCATGTCCCGTACCGGCTCGTGATCTTCAACCCAGAGAACTTTCATCTACACTTATCCCGATTAATTTGCCCGCGAAGGAAAGCCTTAAGCCAACCCCCCTGTGGCGTTCACAATGGCACGTGGCTCTTACGTCTTGGTAAAGCGAAACTTTCCGAAGTGTTTATATTTCAACACAATGCAGCTGCGGAGCCGGTCTGCGCAGGCGCCGTGATCCTGTACTTCCCGCTTTGAGGGATTGGCCCGAACCCCTATGTATATAAGGGGAGAACGGAGTGGCCAGCACCCTATGAGTGACGAGAGCCTGATCGCAAAACCGCCTGCCTTGCAGGCGTCTGCATTTCTTGATGCAGAAAAAAACATTGACCAGCATATCGTCGATACGCTGATCGAGGAACGCTGTCCGAAACTCCGGGACAGCTGGTCCTGGCCGCTGGTCCGTCCGGTTCTCTACAAGACGCTCGGCTATCGCCGCGCCAGGGAAATGGCCGACACGATCATGCAGCTGACCGGGCGGGAATCCTTCGACCATCTCTCCCGCCAGTTGGACTTCTCGCTCGACGTGGAGGGCATTGAGCGCCTTCCCCAATCCGGCAGGGTCATCATCGCTGCAAACCATCCGACCGGCCTTGCCGATGGCGTGGCGGTCTGGGACCTCTTGAAGCAGGTCCGCGAGGATATTGTCTTCTTTGCCAATGCCGATGCGATCCGGGTCAATCCGCAGTTTCAGGATGTCATCATCCCGGTCGAATGGGTCGCCGAGAAGCGCACGCCCGCCAAGACAAGGGAAACGCTGAAGCGGGCAGGGCAGGCCTTCGCCGAAGAGAAATGCGTCGTCATCTTCCCGTCCGGCCGGCTGGCACGGAAGGAAGACGGCCGACTGATCGAGAAGGACTGGTTCTCCACCGTGGTCGGCCTCGCCCGGAAACAGAAAACACCGATCCTGCCGCTCAATCTCGATGCGTGGAATTCCCGGCTGTTCTATTTCTTCAGCGAGCTGAACCCGGAACTGCGCGACATCACCCTGTTCCACGAGTTGCTCAACAAGCGCGGCGCGGAAGTGCGCATGACGTTCGGCCAGATGATTCATCCGGACCGGCTGCAAGGCGATGCGGGCGACCTGACTGAAAAACTTAAGCACCATGTCGCCTACGATCTTCTGCAGGACAGCGCGGCCGTGTTCAAACCCTGATGCGGGGCTGGGCAGGGCGGGCGACCCCGGTTAAGGGAACGCCATGCCGGGCCGCTTTTTCAGACAGGATATTTCGTGGGACGACTACCGCGAGGCGACCGGCCTTGTGCCCCCGCCGGGCATCGAGCCGCCGGAGCCTGCCTACAATATCGCGCCGAGCCAGTTCGTGCCGATCATCCGCATGGCCCCGGAAGGCGAATACGTTCCGCCCGGCACGGTCCAGCTGGCCCCGGCCTATTGGGGCCTGATCCCCAGCTGGTGGAACAAGCCGCTGAGCGAGAAGAAATTCTCCACCTTTACGGCAAGGTGTGAGGACCTTGAATTCTCCAACACGTTCCGTGGGCCGTTCCGTCACCATCGCTGTCTGGTCCCGGTCAGCGGCTATTATGAGTGGACCGGTCCGCAGGGCCATCGCAAGCCCCACGCGATTGGCCTGAGGGAGCGGTCTTGGTTCTGCTTTGCCGGGCTCTGGAACCGGGCCATGATCGACGGCTCCGAGATCGACACGTTTACCATTCTGTCCACCCGGCCGAACCGGATGATCTCGGACCTGTCCAGCCGGATGCCGGTCATCCTCAAGGCGTCCGATCATCTTCGCTGGCTGAACGCGGACAATCGCAAAGTGTCAGATCTCTACGCGCCCTATCCGGCAGCCGAAATGCAGGCATGGCCGGTCAGTCCGGCGGTCGGGAATGTTCGCCATCAGGGGGCTGGACTGATCCGGAAAGCCTAGTTCTTCTTCCAGGCCACCTGGTAGAGATCCAGCCGGCGGTCCTTGAGGTTCTGAACCGCGCCGGACTGGCGGGCGGTCAGCAGGTCCGAGATCGACAGATCAGCCAGGGCGATGGTTTCGGTATTCGGCGCCGTGTCTGCGGCCACGCCATCCCGCGAGAAGGGGAAGTCCGACGGCGTCAGGATACAGCTCTCCGCATAGTGAATGTCCATGTTCTCGACATTGGGGAGGTTGCCCACCACGCCGGACATGGCGACATAGCACTGGTTCTCGACCGCCCGCGCCTGGCAGCAATAGCGTACCCGCAGGTATCCGCGACGCTCATCGGTGCAGAATGGCACGAACAGCATCAGCGCGCCCTGATCGACCAGGTGCCGGGCAATTTCCGGGAACTCGCTGTCGTAACAGATCATCACGCCAATCGGTCCGCAATCGGTCTGGATCACGGAGTTACCGCGACCGCCTTGGATATTCCACCAATGGCGCTCGGACGGAGTCGGGTGCAGCTTCTGTTGGGTGTGGACCGAGCCGTCGCGCAGGAAGACGTGGCAGACATTCAGGATCTCGCCATTCGCCATCTGGCTCGGATGCGTGCCGCCAATGATGTTGATATTGTAGGAGACCGCCAGCTTCTCCATGAATTCGACAAAGCGGGGCGTATAGTCAGAGATCTGAGAGATCGCATCGACCGGGCCGAGCGGGCGTTCGGACAGCGACAGCAGCTGAAGCGTCAGCATTTCCGGGAAGACCACAAAGTCTGACTGGTAGTCGGACGCGATGTCGACCCAATACTCCACCTGTCCCTCGAACTCGTCGATCGAAGTGATGCGGCGCATCTGGAACTGGACGGTGGCAATCCGCACGCGCTCGGGCAGGGAGGTGTCGCCAAAGCTCGTATTGGTCTGGATCTTCTCCTGCGCCAGCGGGTTTTCCCAGAACATGTGCGTGGCATGTCCCATCGAGTCGGTATCTTCCGGTAAATAATGGCGCAGAACGCCAAGCGGCACATAGCCCTGGTTCAGCTGGAACGTGATGACCGGGTCGCGCAGCTTGGATTCGCGCACGGCCTTCACATAGTCTTCCGGGTTCGGATACTGTTTGGCGCGGCGGGCATAGCCCGGCATGCGGCCGGCAAATACGATGCCCTTCAGTTCCAGCCACTGGCACAGCTCGCGCCGTGCCTTGTAGAAACGCTGGCCAATGCGCAGCCGGCGGAATGCCGGATCGACCGCGACGTCCATGCCATAGAGCACATCGCCTTCCGGATCGTGACGGGCGGCATAGCCGCCGCCGGTGATCTGCATCCATGTGTGCGGCCCGAAGGCATGTTCGGAGGCAATCATGAAGGTCGCGCAGTGCCCGACAATCTGGCCTTCATATTCGGCAATGAATTGCCCGTCCGGGAACCGGTTGATCTGGGCCATGAGGTGGTCGCGGGAATATTCCTCGCCCTCACCGTAAACGCGCGCCGACAGGGCCTGAAGGCCGGGAATATCATCCGGCGTGGCGTTGCGGATGATCAGTTTTGCTTTGCTATTGCTCATGGCGAAGGAATGCCTCTGGAGGATAGGGGTCAGTGGGGCAGGCGCAGGCTGGCTCGCAAGCCGCCGAGAGGGCTGTCGCTCAGGCGGAGGTCTCCGCCGTGCGCGCGCGCCGTGTCCCGGGCGAGGGTCAGACCGAGCCCGGTGCCCGGCGTGTTCTGGGTGCGGGCCTCGTCCAGCCGCATGAAGGGCCTGAAGGCATCCTCCCGCAGGTCTGCGGCGATGCCGGGTCCGTTATCGTCGACGTGTATATCGGCCGCATGCGGACCGTCCACAAGAGTGATTTGTGTGTCGGTCGCGAATTTTGTTGCATTGGAGATCAAATTTGTCACAGCCCGCTTGATCGCGAGGCGGCGGCCATTGACCATGATTCGCTCGGGGCCTGCCACGGTGACGTGCGGGCCGAACCCGGCGGCTGCATCGCGGACCAGTTCCGCAAGGTCGAAATCGCCCGGGTCGTCGCCCTCTTCGCCGCGCGCAAAGGTCAGGTATTCGTCCAGCATCATCGACATGTCGTCGAGGTCGGCCCGCGCTGCCTTGATGTCGTCGGTCTCCTCCATCATGGCCAGCGCCAGCTTCAGGCGGGTGAGGGGGGTGCGCAGATCATGGCTGACCCCGGCCAGCATGGCGGTGCGCTGTTCGGCAAACGCGGTCAGCCGGTTCTTCATGTCGATGACGGCGCGGGCGGCTTCGCGCACTTCATTGGCCCCGGACGGACGGAAATCGGGTACGTCCCGGCCCCGGCCAAAGGCGCGCGCCGCTTTGGACAGGCGCAGGATGGACCGCACCTGCTGGTTCAGGAAACCGATGGCGAGCATCACCATGAACAGGGAGAACAGGATCACCCAGACAATGAAGAAGTGGGAATTGACGGTCAGCACCCGCTTGCGCTCGACAATGATCTCCACCGTGCGCGGGCCTGACGGGAAGCGAAGGTGCAGCATCGAATCCCGCGGGTCCAATGCCGTCTCCACCGGGACCCCAAGGCGCGTTTCCAATTCATCGTCCAGCGTGCGGCTATAGGAGAAGACATTCACATGGCTGCTCCGGTCGATGTTCGCCGCGTCGCTGTCACAGGTGAAGGTCATGTCCAGGCGCTCATCAATGGTCCGGCGGTCCAGAAGCGAATCCTGGCGGCGATCACAATAGGCCTGAACAAGGCTCGCATCGCGCGCGATGGACTGGCCCAGCTTGCGGTTCACTTCCGCGATGTGGCTGTCGTAATAATACCAGGACATCAGCGACAGGATCAGCACGACCGGCGCGATCACCATCAGCATGCTGCGAGCATAGAGCCCGCGCGGTGTGATATCTCTCAGGCGTAGCATCGCGTCAGTCCGGCATCAGGCGGTAGCCGACGCCCCGCACGGTCTGGATGTGGATCGGCTCTTTCGGATTGGGCTCGATCTTGCGGCGCAGGCGCGTGACCTGCACATCGACAGAGCGTTCCATCCCCGCCGAGGTCAGAGAGGCCAACTCCTCGCGGCTCACCGGTTCGCCCGGATTGGATGCCAGGATGGTCAGCAATTGCAGTTCGGCTTCCGTCAGCCGAATGCGCGTGTCGCCCTCCTTCAGCTCGCCGCGCTGGGCGTTGAAGACGAGGCCCGACATTTCGACCTCTTCAGGCGGCTCGGCCTTGTGCGACCGGCGCAGGATCGCGGCGCAGCGCAGGGAAAGTTCTTCCGGCTCGAACGGCTTGGCGAGATAGTCATCGGCGCCATGCTTCAGGCCTTCAATCCGGCTGGAGGTTTCGCCCTTCGCCGTCAGCAGCATGACCGGGCTTTCCCGGTTGCGGCCCTCCCGCATGGATTTCAGCAGGGAAAGGCCGTCCTCGCCCGGCATCATGATGTCGAGAATGGCGAGATCGAACTCCATCGCTTCCATCAGCTTGCGGGCGCTTTCGGCTCCCGATGCGGAGGTCACGCGATAGCCCTCACGCGTCAGATAGCGTTTCAACAGGTCGCGAATGCGGTCGTCATCATCGACCACGAGAATATGAGCGGCATCTTGGGTCATTTGACGAGCGCATCCATCACTTTCCTTGCCCCTTCAACCGCATCCGGCCCCGCCGCGCGATAGGCGAGACGCAGCCGCTCCCTCAGGACAATGGTGATCTGGGTGGTCAGCGTTGTGCCGGCATCCGACAGGGTAAGGGTGCGGCGGCGCTTGTCGCTCGCCTGTTCGCGCTCGCGTTCGATCAGGCCACGCTTGTCCAGTTCGCCAATGATACGGGCGAACGTAGGCACAGTCATGCTCAGGGAATCGCGCAGATCGCCCACCGTCTGGCCGGGCGTATAGCGGATAGCCATGAGAATTTGCAGCTCTGGCCTGCTCAGCCCTGCCTTGTGCCGGGCCTCTTCTGCGGCTCTCATCAGTTCTGCGCTGCCTGCCAGCAGGAGTCCGACACCTCTATCAAGCTCCTGATCCATAAGGAAAAGGCGCGGATCGAAAGGTCTATTCAGGTTGACGTCAGGGGCCATGTTCTGAAATGAACGCGAAAATGCTATAAGTGCAAGCGAGGAGCGCTGAACAATTATGTCTGCTTATGACGACCGCGACGGTTATATCTGGATGGATGGGGAATTCGTGCCGTGGCGGGACAGCAAGGTCCACGTCCTGACGCATGCACTTCACTATGCCTCCTCCGTCTTTGAGGGCGAGCGGGCATATGGCGGCAAGATCTTCCGCTCGCTGGATCATTCCAAGCGGTTGCACAATTCGGCCGAGATCATGGGCTTCAAAATCCCGTTTTCCGTAGACCAGGTCGAGCAGGCCAAGACCGAAGCCCTGGCAAAGTCGGGGCTCGAAAGCGCTTATGTGCGCGCGCTGGCCTGGCGCGGCTCTGAAATGATGGGCGTGTCGGCCCAGAACAACACGATCCATCTCGCGGTCGCGGTCTGGCATTGGGGTGACTATTTTGCCGACAAGATGAAGGGCATCCGCCTGACACATGCCAAGTGGCGCCGTCCGGCCCCGGACACCGCGCCTTGCCATGCCAAGGCCGCTGGCCTCTACATGATCTGCACCCTGTCCAAGCATGCCGCAGAGCGCGATGGCTATGCCGACGCCCTGATGCTCGATTATCGCGGTCAGGTGGCAGAGGCGACCGGCGCGAACATCTTCTTCGTGCGCGATGGGGCCCTGCATACGCCGACCCCGGATTGCTTCCTCAACGGCCTGACGCGCCAGACGGCGATCAAGCTGGCGAAGGAACGCGGCATCGAAGTGATCGAACGGGCGATCTTCCCGGACGAACTGTCGACCTTCTCGGAATGCTTCATCACCGGCAGCGCGGCGGAAATCACGCCGGTCGCCGAAATCGGTGAGCACCGATACAAGCCGGGCCAGATCTCCGAAGCCTTGGTCAATGACTATACCGCACTGGTCAATGGTCGGCTGGAGCTGGCGCTATAGGCGGCACGGCGCAAGCTGTACGAAAAGTAACTGAGGCCGTCTCAGGCTGGCTGCTAGGGCTTTGGCCCATGGGTGGAGCCTGGAAAGAGTTCGCGCGCGAGCGCCTTCCCTTTGTGGTGGGATCATTGGGCCTCAACGGCCTGATCCTGTTTCTCTTTGCCATCGCCTTCGGACATAAACTGCCCCCACCTCCCCAGCCATTGGTTTTGGAGGTGGACATCGTCAAGGTTCCACCGATCCTCCC